>RCNB010000385.1_pt1 | contig 30262 bp, 30 predicted proteins | sample 2041321 | NCBI WGS metagenome assembly RCNB01 (sample SAMN09708232, study PRJNA481090) | Marine sediment metagenome, whole genome shotgun sequencing project. | reverse complement strand
ATATTCCGAGTGGCGAGTGTCCGCTATTCCCCAATACCAGCCACTCAGCTGGTAGTATTTCTCACTTACTGAGCGGCTGCTTTTGACCCGAAGCGGACATTGGAATAAACCGGAGCCCACGATTGTCTCATTTCGAATTTGTATTCGTAATCGCTTCCATCGTAGTGGCATTGTCACTGACCCGGCTATTCGACGGGCTAGGCCAACTACTTCAAAAAAGTCTGTCGGGAGAGTCGATTGATTTAATCCACACCGCATTCAGCATCTTAGTAACGGCATTGCTGTTGGTCGTATGGTGGGGACTGTTTCGCTGGGACAGCGAAACAAATTGGAATTTCCTGAAGTTCCTTACGATTACCGTGTACATGGCCACTTTCTATGCGCTGGCCTCGATTCTCTACCCGCGCAATTCTGAGGGACCAGCCAGTTTTGATGAGATTCGACGTTCTTTCTACCTGGTTTTTTCGGTCAATTCTCTATTAGAAGCTCTTAATCAGTATTTGTTAGGCGATCTGTTTGATCCTTGGTACTACCTGCCTATTACTGGTCACATGACGATTCTAATGTTGATCGGAATAGGCGTCGACAACCGCAAATACAATTTCGCGGTCAGCATCTGGTTCTTGGCAATTGTCGTTCTGTGGCCGTTCTTCGCAAGATTCACGATTTAGTCCGCTTCTGGCCGAGAGCAGCCACTCAAAACAACCGGAATCTGCCGATCTGAGCGTCCGGTATCGGGAAAAGCGGACATTTTGCTTCTGATTCCGTAGCAGCTTAATTTCTGCACAAATAGCCCTAATTTGGGCCGGGTGTTTTGGCGTAAAACAGGCCATCCTCTGGCCATACTCACTGAAATCTACATTGAAGCCCTGCTGGTTGACTCAGCACTGGCCGATGCCGTTGAATACCTGCTAGCCAGTGGCCAGATTGGATGAACAGAAGCGGGCGTCGCCTGGTGGCTGATTGTTTGTAACGCGAACGATTAGCGGGGTGGCGGGGACGGAGGGGGCTCTTTACGGACAAAGTAAGGACGATGGCTGCAGCACATCTTGGTTGCGCCTGGTTTGTATTTCGCACAACGGAGTTTCAATCCGTTGTCGTTGTCTGGCAGTTTGGACCAATCTTGGACCACGCTCACAAAAAATAACTCGAAAACAGTCAAAACGAGTCAGCAACGATAAATCACGGTTTTTCTCCGCTGTTCAATCGCTTAGATAACAATTCAGGACCACTGTAAACCACTGAAAAACAGCGCAATTACGACTTAAAATCCGTTGCCAGAAATGGCGTGCCGGTTCGATTCCGGCTCCGGGCACCAGGTTTGCCTACTAACCTAATACAAGCCACAAATGGCCGGTGCAAACCTACCTTTAGTAGTGCCAATTGGCGCAGCGCTATAGCCAGTTTACGATCCCAAAAGCACTACCGACCGGTGCAAACCTACCTTCAGTAATGTCAATCAGCGAAGCGCTAAAGCCAGATTACGATCCCAAAAGCACTACCGACCGGTGCAAACCTGCCTTTATTGCTGGCAACCTGGGCCGCGCTATTACAACCCCACGCGCCCAATTCGTATACCAGCTCCATCCAAATCTGCCTTCTAGTAACTCCACCAGGCAAAGCACTAATCCGGCTCGAAATCTCTTAGACCTGAAATGACCGGGATTTGACGTATTCGGCCAAGATCCTAAAAGGCAATCCCGGCAAAGTATTGGCACAACATGGAGCAAAAGGCAGATCTGTCAAAGGAGATTAAAAATGGCTACATTTGGTGTTGCACAAATCAACCGGGGTGAACGCATCGCTCAAAAAGCGTCTCGTAGAGGAATGAGTATTAATCATGTGTACGGCCAGTTTGCCGTCACATTTTCGCCTGAACGTATTGATCAACTGCGGCGCAAAACCGGAAAACTGAAGCCGGGTGTGATTGCGCTGTGTGGCACGCTGGATGAAGTCAATGATTTCCTGAAAACTGTTAGCAACGATTCCGATGAATCGATCCAAGGATAAAGGCATGGATTAGTCTGGTCGCAGATATTACTCCGGCCTGAACCGGGTTATTATCGCCCGACCAACGTCGCAACCCGGTGTCCTGCCAGAATAAATTACGGACTGGCGATCTCAGTCGCATTCAACAGGTAATATTCTGACAGCACTAAAACCGGAAACTCGCCTTGCTGGATGTTTGGGGAAATCAGATTAAGAACTCCCTGATTTTACTCTGACCCCAACACTCTTGCTGGTAATGGCGTTACTGAGAACCTGCCACAGATCAACACGATACTTTCGTTTGTAGCGGTGATGATTGCCGCACATGAAGCCACCGGCACACCTCTTGTGCCAATTACGACGATTGGCTTACTTGCCTTTTGCCTGATGATATCGAGCGTCGTTGGGCTGACGGCAATCGTCAGCGGCTGGGGAACGAAGAGGCCTTAATTGCTGCAGCGTCGTTGCCAGCCCGCATTCAATCATTAACACCACGTTGAGTCTCGGTAGCGCTTGGTACGTCGCAGTCTACGTGTTAGCAACATCCCACTGCGATTCCGCCGTACCATTTATTGCCAGGACCGCGACAAACGGATTCAACTATTTTTGTCGTTAGGAAAATTAGTCAGAGATTAGCGACAAGAGAAAAACAGCCATGCTTGTCATGGAGTTAGCAACTTCACATAAGGCGGAGTCTTGAAAACAGTCTCTATTTGGCGACAGCCTACAAACAAACTAAACATAAGCCACTTAGCAAGATTACTTAAATCCAATTCTTGTTTCCTGTTCCTGTTTTGCGACAGTTTTACCATTCCAGGTCGTTCCGGCTTGTGACGCCTGCAGTCGCAGCAGATTACTGCTCCCTGATGCATTGATTTTTAAGGATTTTTCTATTCTGGCACGTTAATTGCTTGTACTAGCAGTGCACGCAATCTTTGATAGATACGAATCTTCAAATTCAGGTTGGGCTACCAGTTACAGGTTCCTGGCAGATAAGTTTTCGAAATCAAATTCCGCAGGTCGAGTGTCGCATTACGCCCGCGTCATTGTGTCATGTGGCAAAACCAGCAACGAGTTCACCAGTATCGATGCAATTTAGTTAATCGAAAAAGGCAAAACCACCGCAAGGTGGCGACGCAAAGCTACCGGTCCAGGGTTGACACCTGAGACAGCGGGGCTGCCAGAGGCACGGTTGCTGCAGCGCGCTCGCAGAACTCGTATAGACGCACCGTGTTTAGAAATCACCCTTAGCCAGCCGTTATTCAGCCATATCGCATGGTTAGCAGCAATTAGTCAGAATAGGATGAAATTTTTGAATGTAAAACTCGGGTTTTTGCTCCTTATTGTCGTACCTGTATCGCTCGGCCTCGTTGACCCATTTGGCTCTACCAATGCGGTTGCAGCACCAGGCGGAAACAGCGCCCCAACAATCTCCGGGAATCCCGCATCATCGGCACAGGTTGGCAAAAGTTACTATTTTAAGCCACGCGCCACGGATTCCAACGGCGACAATTTGACCTTCAGTATTCGCAACAAGCCACGCTGGGCCAGGTTTGACAAGTCATCCGGAAAACTGAGCGGAAAACCCACTAGTGGTGACATTGGGAAAAACAGCAACATCGTTATCAGTGTTTCTGATGGCCGAAAAGGTCGGTCGCTGCCAGCTTTCTCCATACAGGTCAACAAGGGTAGCAGCCAAAGCAATAGCGCTCCCACTATCTCTGGAAGTCCCGCATCTTCCGTACAGGTTGCTAAGAGCTACTACTTCAAACCGAATGCCAAGGATTCCAATAACGACAAGCTGACGTTCAGCATTCGCAACAAGCCAAGTTGGTCCAGATTCGACAAAGCATCCGGAAAACTTACGGGAAAACCGGCGCGAAGCCATATTGGGGCAACCAACAACATCGTCATTTCGGTTTCCGATGGTAAGAAAAGTCAATCATTGAAATCATTCTCAATTCGGGTCTCGAAAGGCGGTAACCAGAGCAATGCAGCCCCAACTATTTCCGGAAACCCAGCTACGTCCGCGAAAGTCGGCGTTCGCTACTATTTCAAGCCAGCTGCGAAAGACGCCAATGGCGACAAGCTGGCATTTAGCATTCGAAACAAACCCACATGGGCTAGTTTTAGCAAGTCGACGGGCAAGCTGGATGGAAAACCGCTCAAGAGTGATATTGGAAAGACCAGCAACATCATCATCGCGGTTTCCGACGGAAAGAATAGCCGGGCATTGAAATCATTTTCTATTCGAGTTGGCGGTGGCACCAGTGGCAACGGTCCGACAATTTCGGGCAATCCAGCGTCCTCAGTAATGGAAGGTACTCGCTATTACTTTCGCCCGACAGCGACGGATCCAAACGGTGACAAACTGACATTTAGCGTCACAAATAAGCCGCCCTGGGCAACATTCAGGAAATACTCAGGCAAAATATTAGGAACTCCGACCAGGAGTGACTGGGGCATATATGACAAAATTTCGATAACTGTTACGGATGGTCGATCCAGTAAGTCATTACCGCCATTCTCAATTAGTGTTGCCAAAAAAAATGCAGACAATGCCCCGTCGATTTCGGGCCAACCGGCGACGTCGATCAATGTACGCAACAAATATGTATTCAAACCCCAGGCTGCAGATGCGGACGGCGACAAGTTGATCTTTAGCATTGAGAACAAGCCTGATTGGGCGAACTTCAATTCAACCAGCGGTAAACTGTCGGGATCACCATCATCAAGTGACGTGGGTGAACACGGCGATATATTGATTTCCGTTAGCGACGGTACGAGCTTTACATCTCTCGCGAGTTTTTCAATTAATGTCACACAACTTGGGCTGGGATCAGTAACGCTGTCGTGGACAGCGCCAACGCTCAATACCGACGGCTCTCCATTGCGTGACCTTACCGGATACAAGGTCTACTACGGTGTGTCTCGCGGTTCATATCCTAATGAAGTAATGATCGACAACCCCGGTTTGACAACCTACGTAGTCGAGAACCTCGCGGAGAACACTTACTATTTTGTCGCCACATCGATAAACAGCAGTGGAATTGAAAGTGACTATTCAAATGTTGCAGTGCGAAGGGCAAGTCGCAGCCAATAGGTTGAATTGAATGACGAGCCGGTTTGATGCTTATCGGTGTTCACCACGAACGTCAATCACGCATTGTTATCGATCTTGGCCGTGCCAACAATCGCTGCCAGCAGGGGAGCGAAAAGAGCGTTACCCAATTCAGAGCAACACATCAATCCTGGCGCTGCGCCAGCAATCGTGAAATTCGGTGCCCCGCCAAAATGACTTGTGACCTGGCGAATTCGGTGGCATTCAACAAGTAAAACTCTGACAGCACGATATTCGGAAACTTTTCTTGCTCCAGGCCGCTAAGCAGCTGCTCCTTAACGTCGTCGGTGTAGACATGCGCCTTCGCCATTTGGAAGTGGCGTTTGGCCCAAAAGTTTATCGATCCGACAGCAACGTTGTCTCTTGCGAGGATGTCCCTGGTCAGGTCACCTGGCACCAGGTTTTCGAAATTGTTCGGCAAGCTGTCCCACACGGCGTGCAGGTTTCTTGGCCCATCTTCCCACTCCACGTTAATGCTGTTTCCACCTCTGTCGCCTTCCGGGTAATAAGCGCGACTGAATAGTGCAACGTTGTGCAAAGGCTGGTGCATGTCGCCGACGAGATGCAAAATCCAGCACAACGCTATCGCTTTTTCTGCATCGGATACACCAGCATCAGTCCATAGCAGCAAATTCCCCTTCAGTGCCTGCATTACGTTCAGATTCTGTCTTAATGGAGGGCTGAAATCTGTGGACACGTTGTGATCGAGATTGCCATCAAGTTCTTTCTCGTCAGCCGCTTCGAGATAAATGGGCATATTGATGTAATGCCACGTGCTGCGATTATACTTCGCTCGATTATCATCTTCGAAGCGGCCGGCGATGTCGGGCCAGATTGATGCTTGTTCAAACAACCAGAGGTTCTTCTCAGATTGTGTACCGCTGGCGACTCCGTCCGGCATAGCGCCCTGAAAATCTTCGCGAAAGCGTGGGTGTGCTGTCAGAATCCGGCTTGCGTGTTGCTGCTGCTCGGAGGTAAGCAATTCATAGGCGATTTCCGCTGTTGCTTTATGGCCGGTTGCGTTCCAGGCACCAGCGGGTTGCGTCCAGATTAGTATTGCTGCAGCGATGAGGGAGGCGGTGCAGCTGGCGATGTGCTTTCTTGTTCTTGCGGTGTTGGTCAAACGGAAATCCTCAAGTTAGACCCTTGTGTAAAACAGGATAACATTGCAAGTGCTTAGCTGGTATTCGCAGCTAAATCCGCTCTCACAGTTTTCCCCAACCTGTGGGAGCGGCTTCAGCCGCGAATGACACTGGGTGCAGGGTGATATTGCACAGGTTAGGATAGGGCATGGCCAAATTTTACTTCTATTACTCGTCCATGAATGCGGGCAAATCCACCGCGCTTTTGCAGTCTAGCTACAACTACCGTGAGCGCGGTATGCAGACGCTGATCCTTGCCCCGGATCTTGATGATCGCTATGGCAAAGGCAAAGTTACCTCCAGAATCGGCCTGGAGTCGCATGCCACGACATTCCGCAGCGCGGATGATTTGTACAAATTGATCGCCGCGAAAGTCGAGGAGGCACCGTTGCATTGCGTGCTGATCGACGAAGCGCAGTTCCTCAGTAAAGAACAGGTATTTCAACTGGGTGAGGTAACGGACGAATTGAATATCCCTGTACTGGCTTATGGACTACGCACAGATTTCCAGGGAGAGCCTTTCCCTGGCAGCCAGTATCTTCTCGCCTGGGCAGACAACATAAAGGAACTTAAAGCCATCTGCTTCTGCGGCGGCAAGGCGACAATGGTGCTTCGACTTGATCAGGACGGCAATGCGATTACACAAGGCTCGCAGGTAGAGATTGGTGGCAACGACCGATACGTGTCGATGTGCCGCAAGCACTTCAAGGAAAATTATTATCGGGAAACACTGGTGCCATTGCACCAGTTGCCGCTAGAGGTTATCGAAGAGCCGTAGAATCAGGCTTAGTCGGTTTCGCCAGAGGCTTCGTTAACCTCATCCGCAACAGGCATTAATTGCGTGTTCTCTTTGGCCAGCACGCGACGCATATCTTCAATCGATTTCATAACAATTGTATCGCTGAAGCCGAGACCTTCCAAAGCTACCCTGTCTTTCGCTCCCGGATCGACAAACTTGATGCCGTGGTTACCAATGCTGATGATGTCATTGTTGATCAGCACCTGATTCGATATTCTGCGCGAATTGACAAATGTGCCATTGGAACTGTTGAGATCCATCAGCAGCGTAGCTTCTCCGTGACGAACAAACATCGCGTGATGGCGACTAACGAAACTGCTGTCGATGGATAAATCATTGTGGTCTGAGCGACCGATCAGCAACCGTGGGCCGTCGATAAGCTGTTTCTTCACGGTTTTACCGTTGTGCGTCAAATATATAGTTGGCGGCGGGGCACCTTTATCTTTGTCGCCAGCCTGTTTGGCAATTGCCGGCTCCCTTGTCAGCGTGCTTACCGGAATAGACGGCCGCTCAATATGTTCAGAACGAATCGGGCAATATTCAGCCTTGGCCAGTGCGAGTAATGCAAGTCGATCGACGATGCCAGGCCAGCCACCGGAAGCAATATGTAATTCATCGCAAACTTCATCCGGGAACACATTTTCCGGATCAAAGCAGCCACCTGAACGCATTTTCGCGTACAAATAATCCGTCACCTCATCCATGGTCAATGGTTCGAGGTGAAAATCTCCCGACAGACGCTTGGCGATCCCCTCCATGGCAGTGGCCCGCGTGATGTACTGAACGGGACGATCGCTGGCCAGCACAAGCCGTAATGCAAATTTTTCCCTGACCCGGACCTTGGCAAGCTCGCACAATACCCGTAGTGCACTGGGGTTCATCGCATGTGTGTTTTCGATGATGCACATGGGTGGTTTTCCTGACGCAGTCTGCTGCAGGATAAAAACCTTGACCATGTTGATGAGTTCATTGACCGAATTGAATTTATGCTCGAAGCCATACTGGCTAAGCATCGCTTCCAGCAGCGCGGTAGTGTTCAGTCCGGCACCGTCAACAACCGCCATCGCGCTTTTGGTGCCCTGCATCTCCGCAAAGTGCCTGATAATGGTCGTCTTGCCAGAGAGGGTTGGGCCCTGGAAGAGGCCCAGGCCATGGAAATTCTTATAGGTTTGTTCGAGGAAATTGAACGCTGCCTCTTGCGCCGCATAGCCGACAAAGACCAACGGCCGCCCGTGAGAGCGAAACGGTTGTTCCTGAAGTCCGGCAGCACGTAGTTCCATATATTTGAACCCGGTGGCAGTTGTAATTTGTCTTTCTGATACAGTTACTTTCTAAACATTGTAGTTATTTAGAAAGTGGCGTGACAGATCAGTCTACTTTTCGACCGAACGTCTTGCAATCGACATATGGTTGTTTCCTTTGCGATCATAGAGGCACAAAAGATAACAAGTAACTTACCTTATAAGTCACTTGTTAGTTGTTGGTATCTAACATAAAAATGACATCCGTAATTAATATGAAAACTGTCGTCGAAGAGAGACAGGTGGGGCTAAGACATTGACTGCAAAGCTGTCTGGGAAAGACCTTTGCCTGCTGCGCGGTGATCGTTGTCTCTTTCAAGAATTAAATTTTGCGCTGAACCGTGGCGAGCTGTTGCTGGTCGAGGGAACCAACGGTAGTGGCAAGACAAGTCTCTTGCGAGCCATCGCCGGGTTGCTCGAATTTGAAACGGGGCAGATTGATTGGCGGGGACAGCCTGTCCTGGCAAACCATCAGGCCTTTCGTTCCGACCTCGTGTGGCTTTCGCACCGGGTTGGTTTCAAGGGGGATCTCACGCTACTTGAAAACCTGTCCTTTGAAACCGGGTTGCGGGCCACTGCGACTGAACGCCTGGAGACATCGCTGGAACGCCTGGGTCTGACAAAACTGACCCAGCTGCCGTTCCGCGTCTTATCAGCTGGTCAGCAGCGCCGCGTCGCCCTGGCACGAATGCTGATGGCAAAAGCACCGCTGTGGATGATGGATGAACCCTTCACCAATCTCGATACCGGCGGGCAGGCGTTGGTTCGGGAAGTCATGGCGGAGCATCTTGCGCGGGATGGCCTGTGCGTTGTGGCGTCGCACCAGAATATCGAACTGGATGCACCGGTCAGGCGGCTGCAACTCTGATGGCAAATATCGATATCAACATGCCCGGGCTATGGCAGGGCTTTACGACCGTCATCAGGCGCGACCTGATGCTGGCCTGGAAACGCCCGGGTGACATATTGAACCCGCTGTTCTTCTTCGCAATGGTTTGCACGTTGTTTCCCCTCGCTGTCGGGCCGAGCTCGGCGCAGCTGTCGATCAGCGGCCCGGGAATTGTCTGGGTTGCGGCTTTGCTGGCGACGTTGTTGTCGCTAAACAGCCTGTTTCTCAGTGATTTCGAGGATGGCAGCCTGGATCAGCTGATTTTGAGTCCGCAGCCGCTGCCATTGCTCGCGCTCGGCAAAACCGTCGCGCACTGGCTTTTTGCCGGTTTGCCGCTGGTACTCGTGTCGCCACTGGTCGCGATAACCTTCCATATGCCCAGCCGCACGATCGGCGTGATGATGCTCACCCTGACTTTTGGCACGATCAGCCTGAGTTTGCTGGGTTCAATCGGTGCGGCACTGACCGTTGGCCTGCATCGTGGAACAGCGCTGCTAAGCCTGCTAATCCTGCCTCTGGCCATGCCAGTATTGATATTCGGGGCGCGGACAGTAGCGCTGGCTGCTGCAGATGACGCTGTTTCAGCCGGCATATACTTTCTCTCTGCCTATTGCATATTGGCCCTGACGCTCGCACCATTCGCGACGGCTGCAGCATTGAAAATCAGCAACGAGTAGTCCAACACATGTGGAAATTCCTGCACAAACTGGCATCACCGCCACACTTTTATGACCTTTCGGCGAAAATCATCCCGTGGTTCGTCGTGCCCGGCACTATCCTTATCATTTACGGGACGATCGCCGGATTATTTTATGCGCCTCCCGATTATCAGCAGGGCGATGCATTCCGCATTATCTATGTGCACGTGCCGGCAGCTTATCTCTCGATGCTTGCGTACATGGTTATGGCAATTTCGGCCGGAATCGGGCTAATTTGGCGCATTAAATTATCCCACGCCGTGGCGGCGGGTGCGGCTCCGTTAGGCGCCTGGTTCACGTTTCTCGCCCTGATAACCGGCTCGATCTGGGGGCGACCGATGTGGGGAACTTGGTGGGAGTGGGGCGATCCAAGACTGACATCCGAACTGATTATGCTGTTCCTGTATTTTGGCTACATGGCGTTGCGAGCTGCGATTGATGACACGACCAAGGCCGACAAAGCCAGTGCTGTACTGGCGCTCGTCGGGGCCGTAAATATTCCAATTATTCATTTCTCGGTCGAGTGGTGGAGTTCGCTGCACCAGGGCGCAACGATTGTTCGGGCGGACGGGCCAGCAATGCCAACCGAGATGCTCTTTCCACTATTGGCCATGATCCTGGGTTTTTCGCTTATATTTGGCGCGTTATTGCTTGGCAGGGTGCGATCCGAGGTCCTATTCCGTGAACGCCGTTCACGCTGGGTAAAGAGCCTCGTCTTATCATCGGGAGAGCAGGGATAATGGAAGCATTTGCGATGGGTGGTTACGGCGCCTATGTATGGAGCTCTTTCGCTTTGACCCTGATTGTCGTCATCATTTGTGTGGTGCAGGTCAAACGCCGGCATCAGCAGGTTTTTAGCGACATCAAAACACGCCTTCGCGCTATGGATACAGATCAATGAAACCAAGACAACAACGAATGCTCGCAGTGGGACTGGCAGGCGCCGGCATAGTGATTGCGGCCGCACTGACGCTGCAGGCGTTCAAAGAAAACATGATGTTCTACGTCGAGATTTCGGAAGTTGCCAAAGGCAACTATCCACAGGATCGAACCTTTCGCGTTGGTGGCCTCGTTGTGGATGGCAGCGTAAAACGACAGACTGGCGAGCTTGAAGTTGAATTCGCCGTTTCGGATCTGGAGAATGAGTTGGTAATCACCTATGACGGCATACTTCCGGATCTGTTTCGCGAAGGTCAGGGCATCATTGCCCACGGCCGAATGGGTGACAACGGCACATTCACAGCTGATGAAGTCCTCGCAAAACACGATGAAAATTACATGCCACCGGAAGTTGCCGAGACTTTGGCGAAACATGCTGCTGCGCAGGAAGCTGCACTGGAAGCAGAAAGGGCCGAACAGTGATTCCTGAGATCGGACATTTTGCGCTGATCCTGGCGCTCTCGCTGGCAGTCTGTCAGGGCGTACTGCCGTTGATCGGCGCCTATCGCAATGATGCGGCGTTGATGGGCGTCGCCCGCCCGGCAGCACTTGGTCAGCTCGTGTTTATAGTCATCTCGTTTGCCTGCCTGACCTGGTCTTTCCTGGAAAGCGATTTTTCGGTTTTGTATGTGGCTAACCATTCACAGCTGGCGCTGCCTTCGATATATAAGATTTCAGCCGTCTGGGGAGCGCATGAGGGCTCTTTATTGCTCTGGGTCCTGCTACTCGCAGGCTGGACCGTTGCCGTCAGTCGTTACAGCGACGATTTGCCGGAATCGTTTGCCGCACGCGTTATCGGCGTACTCGGCTTGCTCAGTGTCGGCTTCCTGTTGTTCACCTTGCTTACATCGAATCCGTTTGAGCGCTTGATTCCGGCGCCGTTGGATGGCGCTGATCTTAATCCACTGCTGCAGGATCCGGGACTCGCAATTCACCCGCCCATTCTCTACACCGGGTACGTAGGATTCTCTGTGGCGTTCGCATTCGCCATAGCAGCAATGTTGACTGGCAACCTCGATCAGGCCTGGGCTCGCTGGACGCGCCCCTGGACAACCTGGGCATGGCTGTTCCTGACAGTCGGCATCGCACTGGGCAGCTGGTGGGCTTATTACGAATTAGGCTGGGGTGGCTGGTGGTTCTGGGACCCGGTCGAAAATGCATCTTTCATGCCATGGCTTGCTGGTACAGCGTTAATCCACTCACTGGCCGTCACTGAGAAACGCGGGCTGTTCAAAAGCTGGACGTTACTGCTTTCAATTACGGCATTTTCACTGAGTCTGCTGGGTACGTTCCTGGTTCGTTCAGGCATCCTGATTTCCGTACATGCGTTCGCAACGGATCCGGGCCGTGGCCTGTTTATCCTTGGATTCCTGACTGTAACGATAGGCGGCGCGCTGGCGCTGTATGCGTGGCGTGCGCCCGGGCTTGATTCCGCCGCAGGCTTTAAGGCATTTTCCAGGGAAACTTTCCTGCTGCTGAACAACGTCCTATTGGTTATTGCTGCCACGCTGATTCTCGCTGGCACGCTTGCGCCACTGCTGGTGGAAGTTTTCGATGCGGGCAAGATTTCTGTTGGACCGCCGTGGTTCGAGATCGCTTTTGCCATTCCCATGGTGCCATTGGTTTTACTGATCGGCGTGGGCATGCATACCGCGTGGCGTAGCCAGGCATTCCAGCCTTTGTTTGATCAACTCAAGTTTCCGGCGCTCATTGCTATTGTTGCCGGCATCCTGATCCCGATAGTGGCATACGGACGTTTCGGTGTGCTGCTGACCGTCGGAGTCATCGCAGGCGTCTGGATTATGATTGCCTCAGTGATCCATCCGCTGCGTTCCTGGCGGCGGGCGCCGGGAACACCAGGCATGACACGTAGCGTACTTGGCATGTCCGTTGCGCATTTCGGTGTTGGCATGTTCGTTATTGGCGTAACAATCGTCTCCGCATTCACTGAGGAAGCTGATGTCAGCGTGCGCCAGGGAGAATCGGTTTCAGTTGCCGGCTACGATTTCGAGTTGCGCAGTTTGCGTAACGTCGAGGGACCAAATTACCAGGCAGTCGAAGGCGAAATCGATATACATAAGGACGGCGAGTTTGTCGCGCAACTGCGGCCGCAGAAAAGAACTTATCTCGTACAACAGAGCCCGATGACAGAGGCAGGTATTGAGGCAAGCTGGAATCGAGACTTGTTTGTCGCACTGGGCGATCCACTGGGCAACGATACCTGGAGCCTGCGTGTGCAATACAAACCTATGATTCGATTTATCTGGATGGGCGCATTTGTTATGGCGCTCGGCGGAATGCTCGCCGCCAGCGACCGTCGTTATCGACTGACCGCAAAAGTAAAAGAGAAAACGACGAATTTGAGCGGGGAACCAGCCTGATGATGCGGTACCTCGCACCTTTGGTGGTTTTCGCCATCATGATCCCCATTTTTATGGTCGGGCTGAAGAGGGACCCCACGATGTTGCCGTCGCCCTTTATCGACAAACCGGCGCCGCAATTTGAATTACCGAAACTGAAGGACCTGAGCCAGACGGTTAGCAACAAGGATTACGCAGGGCAGGTCGCCCTCATCAATGTATGGGCAACATGGTGTGTCGGTTGCCGCCAGGAACACGACTTTCTCGTGCGCTTGTCGCAGGAAAACCCGTTACCGATTTACGGATTAAACTGGCGGGATGATCACGAGAAGGGACTTGCATGGCTGAACCAGCTTGGCGATCCCTATGTCGCATCCGGATATGACGCCGATGGCCGGGCAGGCATCGATTGGGGTGTTTATGGTGCGCCGGAGACGTTTCTGATCAGCGAAAATGGCCGGGTTTTATACAAGCACCTTGGGCCACTGAATCGTGTGATCTGGGATCGTGAATTCGTGCCAAGAATTGCAGCAGATAGTGGTGCAGCCCAATGAAAAAGCTTTTTGCTGCGATTTTATTGCTTGCCATAACTTCGTCGAGCGTATTTGCGATCGATACCGGCAAGCCATTTGATGACCCGGAACTCCAGGCGCGTTACGAAACGATTGTCTCAGAAGTGCGTTGCCTGAAATGCCAGAACCAGACCATTAAGGACTCAAGCGCATTTCTCGCCGGCGACTTGCGCCGCGAAATTCGCCGCTTGCTTACCGAAGGAAAAACCGACGCCGAAGTTTATGATTTCCTGGTGGTGCGTTACGGTGAGTTCGCGCTGTATCGTCCACGTATGAGTGGCAAAACATTGATTCTTTGGATCGCTCCGGGCTTGTTCATATTGCTCGGCAGCATTGTCGCCATACGTGTCGTACGGGCCAGAATGTCCATGCCGATAGATGATGAAGAAATAGAACCCGAACAGGCAGCGAACTAGATAATGCTCTGGGTAATTTTCGGCGGTATGCTGTTTGTGGCAGTGATGATCGTAGCGATACCGCTCTACAAAAAGCAAAACAGCCTGTCGGCAACATCTTTGCTTTCGGTCGTTACCGTAACGGCAATCGCTGCCGTCATATACTCCCAGATTGGCACGCCAACATTACCAGCAGATGTGAGCGAGACACCGAACGTTGAGGCAATGGTCGAATCACTGGCTGCCCGACTGCAGGAAAATCCGAACGATGCTGATGGCTGGAAAATGCTCGGCCGCTCCTATCTGCAGCTAAAAGATTTCTCCGGGGCCATAACGGCATACCAGCAAGCGGTGAACCTTGAGTCCGGGCAGAACGCGCAAACGCTGGCAGATCTTGGCGAGGTAATCCTGTTGAGTGACCCGCGTACATTGCACGGCGAAGCGGGTGAGTTGTTTGAAAATGCGTTGGTCATACAACCTAACAACCCGAAAGCATTATTCTACTCTGGCATGGCAGCGATTGATCGCGGTGAACCAGAACTCGGTGCCGATCGCTGGGAAGCGTTGCTCGCAACATCACCCCCACCGAATATAGAAAGCATGTTGCGAGAACGTATCGCCGAATTGCGTGGTGAAACGGTAGCAGCCCCTGCGGCGAGTCCGGGGCTGGTAATCAATGTCGACGTATCTCTAGGTGCTGCAGCCGCAGCTGTCGCTGATGGCGATGCAACTGTGTTCATCATTGCCCGGGATCCGGCACAACCATCGCCCCCGCTTGCCGCGGTTAGGCGGCGCGTATCGGAATTACCTGCAGTGGTTGAGATTGGGGACGCAGATGCCATGATCCCCGGGCGCGTGCCGTCTGGATTCAAGACAGTGGAAATCATTGCGCGAGTCTCTATGTCCGGACAACCCATTGCCCAGTCCGGCGACTGGTTTGGCCAACAGGTCATCGAAACGTCTGCCGCAGATATTGTCCGAATAACGATCGATCAGCCCGTTCCTTAATCTGCTCGCGAACACTGCACGAATTCGCTGCAGTTCCATGAAACCGGTATCGGCTTCAATGAAAAGCGACGCTTTGGCGCCATTGCAGGTATTCGCCCGCTGGGCGGGCTCCTACAGTTGCTAATAAGAATTGTAGGAGCCTGCCCAGCGGGCGATTGCCTGACAGCCTCATAATCGGTTACTGCTTGACAGCGGGCGGCCAGTGCCCGGATATTGGACTGACCAGATGCCGGGGGGCACCATTACGTGGACAAGTTTGAGCTGACGAAAACAGCGCATGGTCATCAGCTGAAGGTGCCAAAGCGTGGCACTTCTTTGCTGCGTTATCCGTTGTACAACAAAGGTACGGGGTTCTCGCAGGAGGAACGCCGTCGGTTCGGCCTGGAGGGTCTGCTGCCCTCGCAACACAACGATATCGAGACTCAGGCGCAACGGGTCTTCAATACGATCATGTTCAACGAGGATCCCGTTGGTCGGCATATCGGATTGGCCGCGCTTCAGGACAGGAATGAACACCTCTATTACAAAATCCTGAGCCAGCATCTTGAAGAGCTCATGCCGATTGTTTATACGCCGACGGTTGGCAAAGCCTCACAGTATTTCAGTCGCGTGTTTCGACGTGCGCGCGGCATCTGGATCACCCCCGAATACGTTGGCCGCATCGAACAGATACTGCGCGACGCGGCACCTTTTACCGACGTCCAGTTGATGGTCGTAACAGATAACGAATCAATACTTGGTATCGGAGATCAGGGTGCTGGTGGCATGGCAATTAGCGTTGGCAAACTCGCTCTCTATTGCGCCGGAGCAGGCATCCATCCGGCGCGCACATTGCCCATTAGTCTTGACGTTGGTACAAACAATCAATCACTGCTCGATGATCCGCTTTACCTGGGTTGGCGCCAGCCACGCTTGCGCGGCGCGAAATATGATGAGTTGATTGAGGAGTTTGTTACAGCTGCGCGTGCGGTATTTCCTGAGGTTGTCATTCAGTGGGAAGACTTCCGCAAAGAAAACGCATTGAAAATTCTGGATAAGTACCGGCATGCGGTACCGTCCTTCAACGACGACATACAAGGCACCGGCGCTGTCGCGCTCGCTTGTATCCTGGCAGCATGCCGCATCACGAGCACAGACATCAAAGAGCACCGTGTATTGATCTACGGCGCCGGCGCAGCCGGTCTCGGAATAGCGCGCCAGATTAAAGTTGAAATGCAAAGAGCCGGTTTGAGCGGGGACGATCTGCAGCGAGCAATCCTCGTAATGGACAGTCGCGGCATCCTCAGTGATGACCGGACATTTGACGACTACAAACAGGAACTCGCATGGCCCGCGGCGATGGCAGCCGATCTTGAACTGAACGACGCACAACGGAAAACGCTGGAACGCGTCGTTGGCGCGTACAAACCCACGGTTTTGATCGGTACGTCAGGGCAGGGTGGCTCGTTCGATGAAGAGACCATTTGCACGATGGCAGCGGCCACCGAATCGCCCGTAGTCCTGCCAATGTCCAATCCCACATCGATCAGTGAGGGCACACCCGAAAGCATATTGCGCTGGACTGAGGGGAAGGCGCTGGTTGCAACCGGCAGCCCGTTCGACGACGTTCCGATGCGCGGTGGGCCGCAAAGAATCGGGCAGGCGAACAATGTTTTCATATTTCCTGGTCTCGGCCTCGGCACCATAATTAGCGGGGCATCAGAAGTGACCGCGGACATGATCAGCATGGCGTCGCAGGCTTTAGCTGATAGCCTCAGTGATGAAGAACTGGCTGCACGCTGCCTTATGCCGGAGGTTACTCGCTTGTGGGAAGTGACAGGGGCTGTTGCGATGGCCGTGGCTCAGTGCGCGATGGACGATGGCGTAGCGGAGAGAGTGGATAGCAAGACACTGCACGGAAAACTCGAAGACTACCGTTGGAAGTCGGAGTATCCGGATTTTGTTACCGAATGACTCGGCCCGATCCGGCTGGAGATTAAAATTGAACGAAAATGAAAACATTGAAGCGGCGCCGATGTGTTTTGCCTGTGGCGCCGACAATCCTATCGGCTTGCGAATCAAGTTCGAATTTGCAAATGATCGTTGCACGGGACAATTCACCGGTACAAAAAATCATGTCGGCTTCGAAAACACCGTGCACGGCGGCATTATTTATTCGGCACTTGATGACGTGATGGCGAACACATTGTACCTGCAAGACCTGAAGGCACATACGGCACGCTGCGAAATTCGTTACCGCCAAGCACTGGAAGTCGGGCAAACCATAAACCTGGTTGGCTGGATCGAAAGCAAGCGACGACGCCTGATTGTTCTAAAAGGGGAAGCCAGGCTCGCCGAGGATGATACGTTGATTGCTGATTGTGACGCGAAATTTATGCTGGCTTAGCGCTGATTTGTAGCTGAGGCTATCGCTATCGTTTGATCGATTCTCACCACATTCGCAATCGATGCCTGGTGGGAGGATGTACAACAGCATAAACACAAGCAATAGGTATTGCGTATTCTTGAGGCCGGATTTTCAGAAAGCATAGAGCTGGTCCGACAAAACATCGATTACGTGAGCGGTGACCGCCATGCATAGGCAGAATTAATAGCCCACTGCCGCCCCATCAAAGCGCATTTCTGTCGCACCGTGGTACACCCCCGTTTCGGGATCGCGCCATACGGCCTGGTACCCGCCAACCGACCCGATGTAGGGTCTGGTGCCATAGTCGACGACATGCCCACGCCGACGCAGCTCCTCAACCACATCAGGATTGACGCCTGACTCCAGTAACAGCCGCCCACCATCCGTCATTTCGCTTCCCGTGGGTTGTGAATCGCCCGAATGTATAAAACGTGCCGCATCCCCGGCTTCCTGCACATTCATTTCCAGGTCGATGATGTTGACGAGAATCTGTACATGCCCCTGCGGCTGCAGAAATCCGCCCATCACGCCGAAGGCCATCACCGGTTGCTCATCTTTCATCAGCATGCCGGGAATGATGGTATGGAACGGCCGTTTTCCGGGCGCATAAACATTCGCGTGTCCTTCCTCCAGCGTAAAGGCAGAGCCGCGATTCTGTAACGGAAAACCCAGACCCTCGGGAACGATGCCGCTGCCGAATTCCCAGTAATTACTCTGTATGAAAGACACCATCATGCCGTCACTGTCAGCAACGGAAAGATACGTCGTGTCACCGTGGGGTGGTGGCGATCCGGCTGCCTGATCGAGGGCCGCTTTTTCCGGATTGATAAGTCCCCGACGTTCGTTCGCGTACTCCTGTGACAGCAGCCACTCGACGTCTGACTGGTCAAATGCCGGGTCCGCGTAGTATTTCGCACGATCTTCATAGGCGAGCTTGGTCGCCTCGACCATCAGGTGCCAGAAATCAGCATTGTCGCGTCCCATCTCGCCGAGCGGATAACCCTCGAGGATGGTCAACATTTGCAGCGCGGCAATACCCTGTCCGTTTGGTGGCAACTCATAGACATCGTAGCCCCGGTAACCTACAGACACCGGCGTCACCCATTCGCCTGCGTGCGCACTAATGTCACTTAACTGCAGTTCACCGCCGCCTTGCTGCACTGCCGCCACGATTTGTCGTGCCGTCTCGCCCTGGTAAAAACTTTCGCGCCCGCCGGCAGCAAGACGCTCATAGCTACTGGCAAGGTCCGGGTTCTTAAATATCTGCCCGACACGTGGCGCTTCACCATCGATTTGATAGGTACGAAATAATTCTGCCAGTAAATCGGCAGGCAGGTCACTTTTCTTAAACTCGGCAAGCGACTCTGCCCACAACGCTGCATCGACCTCGGTTAGTGGAATACCGGCTTTCGCGTAATCAATTGATGGTTGTAACAACTGTGCCATCGGCAGCTTACCGAAGCGCTCATGCAACGCATACCAGCCGTCAACTGCACCCGGAACACTAACGGACATAGGTCCGAACAGCGGAATGCGTTCTTCGTCGCCAAGTGCCGCTCGCATCGCTTCGTAGGTGAATCCACGTGGCGTGCGGCCACTGCCATTGTAGCCATGCAATTTACTGCTCTTCGGGTCCCACACAATTGCAAAAAGATCGCCACCGATGCCACACATATGTGGCTCAACCAAGGCGAGCATTGCGTTCGCTGCAATCGCAGCATCTATGGCGCTTCCGCCTTTCTTAAGAATATCGATCGCAATGGACGACGCAATTGGATGTGACGTTGCGGCCATTCCATTTACGCCTAGTGCCGGGCTGCGACTGGCATAGCCCTCGCCAGTGTAACGAGTGCCACCGCCAGTACCTTCCGTGACTCCCACGGACATACACAGACACAATGCAACCGCCATGAAAAATCTTCGAAACATCAAATTATCTATCACTGCTTCCCCACCCCTGACTTCGATCTTATCGATTGAAATACACCCAAGCCCACCTGTTCCGGGACGGTAAAATTAATCGTTCGCAGAGATAAGTATACTGTCCCCGGATTCAAGCACCAGACAAAGGGGATACCACGTGACTGCCAGCCAACGCATATTTACGATGATTACGTTGCTCGCCACGCAAATGGCCTGGGCTGTTGGCGATCCGCCGGCAATGACGCGCATTGAATTTGACCAACTGATGCAAGAGATTTCCAACTGGGGACGTTGGGGTGCGAACGATCAACTTGGCACACTGAATCTCATTACGCCCGCAAAGCGCCGTGAGGCGGCATCCCTGGTCGAAGATGGTGTAACAGTATCGATGGCCCTGGATCTGAACAAACAAGAAGATGAACTAAACACGAGTCCATTCGAGCACCAGGTCATCATTGCAGAGTTTGGCGGCCACACGGGAATCGTCGATACATTCTCGGTAAATTATCACGGCTATGCCCATTCACATATTGATGGATTGCAGCACATCACGCATAAAGGCGAGCTATACAACGGAATGTCGCTGGAGAGCGTTCGGCCGGAAGGCACGGAGCGGCTTGGAATTCAAAATGTTGGAATTAATGGAGTTTTTACTCGCGGAGTATTGATCGATATGCCACGTTTTCTTGACATCGATTTTCTGCCAGCGGGAACAGCGATTACTGTTAAAGATTTAGAGGCGTGGGAAAAAGAAGCCGGCGTGACCGTAGGCAGTGGTGACGTGCTATTGATCCGCACCGGGCGTTGGACACAGGTCGCCCAGGAAGGCCAGTGGAATTTCATGGAAAAGGCGGCTGGTTTGCATGCGTCGGTGGCGGCCTGGCTGAAATCCAGAGACGTCGCGGTGATCGGCTGCGACGGTGTATCTGATGTTACGCCTTCCGGTGTGGAGGGGCTGGTGATTCCCCTGCATGAACTGGTAATAGCAGGTCTTGGCATGCCGATGCTCGACAACCTGGATCTGGAAGCAGTCGCGGAGGCAGCTGCGGAACGCGGCCGTTTTACTTTTTTGTTTGTGGGCGCACCATTGCGCGTACCAGGTGGTACAGGCTCGCCACTGAACCCGCTCGCGGTATTTTAGGTATCTTTAGTCCGCTTCTGATTTCGCAGATGCGACCCGAACGGTATCACCAGACTCGTCATTTTCGGCGCGGCGTTCTGTTTCTTTGGCCAGCACTTCATGCATGTAGGTCAGCGCCGCATGCAGTCGTCTGAGTTGGGCATCTGACAACGCCGCAATCTCTACCGCCTCAAGCGCGTCCGTGACGCACTTTGTCGGATCTTCGTCGATCGCCTTTTGTAGTGTGGTATTACTCATAGCCAGTAAGTCTATCAATCGCATTGGCTGCCAGCCGTGACCCCGGTCACGTGGCGCGAGCGTCGTCATTCAGGCTAAAATGCCGACGATTTTTGCGCCTGGTTCGGCGGCGTGTTGTTTACAGGAGAAAAATGTGTCCTTACCTGCATTACTTGAAGGCAGATTGCGAATCCCGGTTATCGGTGCGCCGTTGTTTATAGTTTCAGGACCGGAGCTTGTAATAGCGCAATGCAAGGCTGGAATTGTCGGTGCATTTCCCGCGCTTAACGCGCGACCGCAACCGGCGCTGGATGAGTGGCTCGAGCGGATCACGACTGAACTGGACGAATTCGCGAGTGCCAATCCCGACGTTCCGGTTGCGCCATACGCGGTCAACCAGATCGTGCATCAGAGCAATGACCGCTTGCGGCAAGATGTCGAGTCGTGTGTCAAATTCAAAGTGCCCATCGTTATTACCAGCCTTCGTCCTCCTGCCGAGGTTGTGGAAGCCATCCACAGTTACGGTGGCCTGGTATTTCACGATGTCATCAGCGTTCGTCATGCCCGTAAAGCTATTGGACAGGGCGTGGACGGGATCATTACGGTTTGCGCCGGCGCCGGTGGTCATGCGGGTACGCTCAGCCCGTTTGCGTTGGTGAAAGAAGTCCGTGAGTTTTACGATGGCACCATTATTCTCTCTGGTGCCATGAGTCGCGGTAACGACGCGTTGGCGGCACAAGCAATTGGTGCTGACCTCGCTTATATCGGTACACGTTTTATTGCGACCAAAGAAGCCAACGCTCAGGCCGATTACAAAGAGATGATCGTCAGTAGTGACGCTGACGATATTGCTTACTCGTCCCTGTTTACGGGAGTGCACGGCAGCTATCTGAAAGGCAGCATCACCAACGCCGGGCTGGACCCGGATAATTTGCCCGAAGCCGACAAGAACACAATGAATTTCGGCAGCGGCGGCGGTTCAAAGGCCAAAGCCTGGCGAGATATCTGGGGTGCGGGGCAGGGCGTCGGCAGCATCGGTGATATTCCGGCGGTTGATGATCTGGTTAAACGAATGGAGCAGGAGTATCTCGAAGCGCGGCAACGGCTCGCGGCTGGGTAGATTCGGTTTCTACAGAATCATTCGCGGGTTATAGCTGTCATTCGCGGCTGAAGCCGCTCCCACAGATCAGTGCCAGTCAGCGAGCATCTGCCAATCTTGCGTGACTCCGTGGGAGCGGCTTCAGCCGCGAATTCGGAAACGTGCGCTTTAGCTTAGTTTCTTAAGCGCAGTAGCGATCCACGTCACGAGAACAGCCAGCGTAAGTGCGAGCACGATGTCGAGCAACAGGCCAAGCACGTAAAACGATTCAAGGCCTGCAATACCGCCGCTGATATGGAAGGGAAACGGAAACCCTATGGTCATTTCCTGATCGCAACATAGCGGATCAATTTTGTGCCGCAACCATGACCACGTATTGCCAATCGCAAACAAGAAAATAGTGATCAGGAAGGAGCGTGATCGACCGACGGCGCGAAAGGAAAATGTCATACAGTGGCAGCGTCGTCGAGGATAGCAGCGATGTCTTGCAGCCAATCCAGGTGCTCTGGTTTCATTAGACAGGACCTGAGGCACGTCACCGAATCCTGATCGAGAGTCAGGCCGGGCCAGTACTGACTAATCATACTGGCGGGCAAAGTGATCAGCGCCAGGTGCAGGTTTCGTTTCGCGGCTTCGGCAAATACTTCTGCCGCCCGCAAGCTTGCATTACTCGCATCTTTGGCCTGTACACCGTAAACCACGATATCAATCTCAGGCAGCATCAGTGCCTGGAAATTCTCGCTCCTGTCGATTCGTTCGTGGAGCGCCCTGGCTGCCAGGAGCGACTTGTCCAGCTCTTGAGCGAATTCTCCACCCGCTACCATCGGTAATAACTTTTGTGTCGCCCATAACGCCACGGCCGTTGCCCCTGGACGAGAGCATTCGAGACTGATCTCACCAAGATGCAATTCAGCGGAACTGAAATAGGTATACGGTGAGTCGTGTTTGTACAACGCTCCGACTTTTGGGTCACGAAATAATACGCAGCCACAGCCATATGGTTGCAAACCATGTTTGTGCGGATCGATCACAATTGAATCGACTTCTGTAATCCGCTCGAATGCATTGCGTGTACGAGCTGCCAACTGGCTCGAAATATGAAAATAGCCGCCATAGGCAGCATCGACGTGAATACGAAAGTCGTATTTCCCTTGCAACGCCAGGATATCGTCCAACGGATCCACCGCGCCGATCCCGGTATTGCCCAGGGTAGCCACTACTGTGCCAATGCTCCCGGACTGCAGAAGCTCTTCCAATGCGGCGACATCCATACGCCCGTCCGACAGGACCGGTACTGTAGCGAATTCCAGGGAAAGCACTTCGCAGATTCGACTATGCGTGTAATGCGCTTGCGATGATGCGACGATTTTTTTGCCGGGATGCAGACGCCCGGCAACCCACAATGCTTCGAGGTTAGCCATCGTTCCACCACCGCAGAGGTGGCCCAGTGGCTCGTCCATGCCAAACATTTCGCCGAGTGCAGCAATACATTCGAGTTCCATCGCTGAGCTGGCGCGACCGCCATCAAGGGCATGGTTGTTCGGGTTAATCCACATCGACAGCGCATAGGCCATGCGTGCAATCGGATGTGGTGGCTTGAGCATCTGCCCGGCGTATAAAGGGTGATGATACGGATAGTTGTTTTGCATTTTTTCCGCCGCCTCATTGAGGACGACAGCCATTGCATCCCAGTCGTAATGCTGTTCAAGCGGCGGCAATTCGCTAAAGCCGCCGGCAAGCGTCTGTAATGCGCCACGAAGCGTGTCTATTTCTTTCTGCTCAATCATCAATATTGTCTATCCAGCGAAAAAATCCGTTGCGCCTAGCTTAAAACGGTACGACGCTCCGGTACAATGGGACCTGCAGGTGCTCGAACCCGTACAACACCATCCCATCCAACCGATTCACAGAAATTATGAACATTCTTGCTCTGGCCGTGCCGTTTTTCCTGCTGGCACTATTGATCGAACTGGCGGTCGATCGGCTGCGGGGTACCGGCTATTACCGTGTTAACGATGCCGTAAACAGTCTTAGCGTTGGCATGTTCATGTCAACCTCGGGGTATTTCACGAAACTGATTCCAAGCGTGATCCTGGCCTATATCCTGCAAGACTTCGCCATGCTGGATGTGGAACTGGCCTGGTTTGATGCGTCACCGAGCGGGGTGGGCTTGTGGCTACTGGCGGCCATCGGCTTCGATTTTTGCTATTACTGGTCACATCGATTCGGCCATGAGATTTCTATTCTCTGGGCGCAGCATGCCGTTCACCACCAAAGTGAGGATTACAATCTTTCGACTGCGCTGCGACAGACCAGCAGCGGCTTCATTTTTACCTGGATTTTTTACGTGCCGCTGTTCCTCCTCGGCATGCCATTCGAGGTTTATGTGACTGTCAACGCGGTCAGCCTGATCTACCAGTTTTGGGTGCACACGCAGCACGTCCAAAGGCTGGGCTGGTTTGACATGGTGTTTGTTTCACCTTCCAATCACCGCGTGCATCATGCGCAGAACGAAATCTATATAGACAAAAACTATGGCGGTACCCTGATATTGTGGGATCGCCTGTTTGGCACCTTCCAGGCCGAACTGGACGAGGAGCCGGTCGTTTTCGGCATACGCAAGCCTCTGGCCAGCTGGAATCCGTTCTTGGCGAACCTGCAGGTGTACAGCTATCTCTGGTTCGACGCGGTCAGGGCAACACGCTGGAGAGACAAGCTCGGCATCTGGTTTCGGCGTACCGGCTGGCGACCTGCGGATGTGGCTGCCAGATTTCCCAAAAAGCCTGCAGATCTGGAGCATTTCCACAAATTCAATCCGCCGGTTACAACCGCAATCAGACGTTATGTGCTCGCGCAATTCGCGTTTGCCGTACTGGGCATTCTCTGGATAGGCGTGCTCTATGCGACAGAGGGCGCTCGGGACGTCATTGTGCCGTGCCTGTTGCTGTGGATGACTTTGTACTCTCTGGGGGCGCTGAGTGAGGCTCGTAGCTACGCATGGCGGGTTGAGCAACTGCGGCTGTTTGTTGTCATGCCTGGTTCAGTATTCGCGATGTTACAGATGGCGATTATTGATAACGGGTCAGCTGGCATGCTGTGGCTCGCCGTAGCTGCCTACATTGTCATTTCTCTGGCGGCAATACGACTGGTGAACAGGTCCGATGTTGTCACCATTTAATTGTTATTTTACAGTATATTACTGGCTCTATCTCGAATACTTCTTAGTTACGGTTTCAGGCCGACTCGTCTGCGTCAGTGGCCAGGCCTGGCAAACCATCCAGACTCTTACTGTTGCGCTGCGCCCGGTAGGCACTGATTTCGTCGTCAGACTTACTGCCGTAGTAGTTGGCGAGAGAATCCCGATCCTGGCGGAAATCGTAAAGCGGAACACCGAAGCCACAGGAATCAATTATTCGTTCGACATGCATACATATGATGTTTCTCGCCGCCGGTTGCTGTGGGAAATTGGCCAGTAATTCTGCGAATTCGGCCTCATGCGACTCGACTGCTGTTCCTTTACCGTAGAAACGGAAAATTTTTGGCGGGCCGTCAAAAGCGCACATCATGATTACGATGCGACTGTTCTCCTTAAGATGTGCGACCGTTTCAATCCCACTACCACCGATATCAACGTAGGCAAGCTCGTTGGGTCCGAGTACGCGTAACGAGTCCAGACCTTTTGGCGAGCAATTGATCAGACTGTCTGATGAGAGCGGTGCGGTTGCCACGAAAAACATGTGCTGACGTTCCATCCATGCCTGAACCTTCCCATCGATTTCCGTATATTCTTTACCCATGCTGGCAGATCCTCTTTTACAGCGGCGAGTATACGCCGATGAACGTAGTCGCTACGGAAGAAGCCCGTAAATGACGCGCAAGCGCTTGTCCGTCTCCGAAGCACGCCGCGTTGCGATAGCGGCTCAGGGATTTAACCGTGCCCGGCCAAAGACTGCCGTCAACATCGCTCATATTCGTCGTGTCATACGGCAACTGGGCCTGCTGCAACTCGATTTCGTCAATGTACTGGTGCCAGCGCACTACCTCGTCATTTATTCGCGTCTTGGCGCCTACGATCGGCGTCGCTTTAATGATCTCGTCTATCGAGGTGCGGACTTCACAGAACAATGGGCGCACGAGGCCTCGATCGTTCCGGTGCAGTTGTGGCCACTCCTTGAACATCGTCGCAACGAATTTCGACCGTACCCAAACAGCCCCATAATGAAGCTCAGGGGCCGAAAGAAATACCTGGCTGACGCACTTGATCTGGTCAAAGGAAAAGGCTCGCCAGTTACCGCACAGGATCTGCCGCCAATGGCCGGACCAAAACGCAAACCTGGTGACTGGCATCGCTCCGTACCACGATGGGCGCTGGAATATCACTTTGGCTCCGGCGAACTCGCCGTTGCGGATCGCCTGCCGAATTTCCAAAGAGTTTATGACCTGCCGGAACGACTGATCGAGCCGCAACACCGCTTAAAAAGGCATTCGCGCGAGGCAGCGCAACGTGAGTTGCTGAGTCTCGCAGCCAACGCCTGCGGCATTGGCACAGCTCGTGATCTGGGAGACTACTTTCGTATGTCGCCGAAAGACGTGGCACCACGGCTTGACGAACTGCAAGAGGCGGGTGCGATTCACAAAGTTGAGGTAGAAGGATGGACAGACCCGGCATATCTGGCCGGGGCGGCGCGTATTCCTCGAAGCGTCTCATGTGCGTCGCTGCTTTCACCTTTCGATCCTGTCGTCTGGTTTCGACCACGGGCGGAGCGCCTGTTCGATTTTCACTACCGTATAGAAATTTACGTACCAGCGAATAAACGCAAGTGGGGCTATTACGTCCTGCCGTTCCTGCTCGACGAACGAATCGTCGCGCGAGTTGATCTCAAGGCCGATCGAAAAAACAAACAACTGCTGGTCCTTGCATGCCACAAGGAAGCGGACATTGATGAGGGAAGAGCAATATCAGAACTGGCGCGTGAATTGCACTCGTTGGCCGGGTGGCTGGATCTCGAGCGAGTAAAAGTATCGCGACGCGGGGCCTTTGCTCGTCAGCTGGCACACTTTATCAAACAAAACCCGGCTGACCAGATGTAATCGACTTTGCAAGGGCAGCCTACCTGGATTTGATAATAAGAAACAATCCGCCAGCTGCCAGTACGCTCCCAACTACGGTACCGATGAGCTGATTGTACCCAAAATCCGGATTGACTCCGATGCCGATGCCGTCAGCAAAGAGCGATTGAAAAAGAATGGCGACGCCGACTATGAGTGCGATAGCGGCTAGAGTCGTTTTGTCCATTTTTATCGTTCTCTACCAACTGGTCAATTCTGATACTAACAGCTGTTGCTGCCCTTTTGTCTATAACGGTTTCGTATACTGATCGATGACCTGCTCGATCGCTGCTGCACACACCCGGCAAAAATCCGTCGTGCGTGTGAACATGATGCAGTTTTGTTCCGAACGGTAATAACCGTTGGCCTGGTAAAGCGCACCTTCGTATGCGCCGACAGTCTTAGCGTAAGGCGCTGCCGAGAACATGCCCTCAACAATACTCTGATTTTCTGTGAACAACTTGTTCATTTCCGCTTCGGCAACATTTTCCTGGCGCATTTTGCCACGACGGACCTGGTAGGCGATTGAATGTTCTTCGTAGGCTTCTTTCGGCCAAGGTGTCGGCAGCGGAGTGTCGTCTTGCGCAAAATCTTTCCACTTAAGGTTTTCCGGGTCGAGCAGGGCGGTAACATTCGGCTCGTAGGGCTCGACGATTTCATCGGGGGCCTCATAGGCAACGGAGCTCGTATAGTACTCATCTGCCAGTCCCGCAAAATGATGACCGAACTCATGCACGAACAAGTAACCGGCCCAATCGCTGTTTGCTGCCGCGGTGCTGAATAAGCCATAAATGCCGCCACCGCCATAAACATCAGTATTGGTTAGTATTTCCACAAAATCATACGGGACCGATGATGCGATCCGGCGCCAGTCTTTGTTGGCATAGGTAAGGACGTAGCGTTCACTGCGAAACGCATCGTAGCTGGCGCCGACTGGAGAATCTCGATAAATACCAGTGGATGGCCGCGACACGCCGGACTCGTTTGCGACAGGAGCCAGCGCCCAGATATTGAAATCGCTGCGGCGCTCCCTAAACGGTGGTGCTGCAAATAATATTTCCGTCAGTTCCCGCGCTTTTTGAATGAACTGCTCCTGCTCAGCTGCCGTATAGCCGTCGCCCAGTAGCAGCACATCCACTTTGCTGGCAGAATCTCCGTTGTGCTCGATCGCGACGACTTGTGAGGCATATGCAGCTGATTCCTCGTGCACCAGATAATCATCAGGGTCAAGCGTCGTGCGCCAGATCTCTTCGAATTCGTTTTGCTTGTTACGCTTCTTTACTACGATATCGAACGAGCTTTCTGGTCTTGGAAAACGCAACGATTCATGAAACGTACGATTCATGTTTCGCGCCTCACCGGTGGTTTCCCACTCGCCGTAAATACTGCTGAAGCTTCGTGTCCAGGCGATGTCGCCAGTGTCCGGATCAACAACCTCAAAAGAATACTTGCCGCGTAAAGTACGATCGATCGGCTGTTTAAGATTGCCCGGGAAAGTCAGTGGCTCGAGCACGACCCGATCCAGGCTGAAGATTTCCGCTTCGCTATTGCCGCTATGGTAGTAGTCGACTCTCAAGGTCTGCGGGTTTGCGCCGTAAAGCGTTAGCGGTAAAAAGCTGGCCAGCAACGCCAATGTAATTCGATGCATCTCGATCTCCAGTCCTTATATTGTCGACATTGGGCGTATAGGCGAACCATCAAAAAAACGACTTAGCCGAAACGGCTCCAGATCAATCGGATTATCCGCGCCGGTTAGCATTGCTGCCAGCGCTTTACCGGCTCCCGGTCCGATGCCGAAACCGTGGCCACTAAACCCGGACGCAATGTAGAACCCCGAAACATCCCCGACTTCACCAATCATTGGTACTACATCCGGAGACGTTTCCACCATGCCGGCCCACGATTCTACAATCGGTACTTTCGCCAACTGCGGGAAAACCTCATCAAGGTTTTTGCGAATGCCTTTGAGTACACGCGGATTAGGCTCCGGGTTCAAAACCCGCACGCGTTCGAATTCTGTTTCAGCATCCAGCGCCCAGCGCTTCGGCAAAGCCAGTTCATCGAAAAAGTCGCGGCCAATCGATAGTCGAAGAATTTTTACCTCCTGCATTAATGCGGGCAAAAACTTGAACGCGAATCGAAAAGTAGAGGGTGTCAGACCATGATCAAGGGTCGAACCGTGCGCGACTGAATAACCACCATCCTGTCTGCGTCTAATGCCAATCTTGTCGTCGAAAAGGTTACCGGTCATAATTTTGGCCGCTGGTGCCGTTCTCGCCACCGTTCCGCGCACTCTCAATTGGGGTACCTGGATATCCAGGGAACGACAAAAGTATGAGGTCCACGCGCCGGCAGCGCACATCACTGCTGACGTTTCGATAGTGCCGTGCTCCGTGACAACTGCCGATACAGACCCCGCCGCCGATTCAATACCGCGAACGGCGCATGCGGTAAGTATCGTCGCGCCTTCACGAACTGCTGCTCTCGCGATAGCGGGAGTTGCTTTGTGCGGCTCCGCCCGACCGTCACTTGCGGTATACATCGCTCCTAACCAGCGTGAGGCACTGCTGCCTATCTGATGCCCAAGTTCTTCCCTGTCGATAATCCTGGTATCGAGTTCGAAGTCCCTGGCGGTGTCCATCCACTCATGAAGACTGGCCATCTGCTTTTCATCGTTGGCAGTGAACAGGCAGCCGCCCTGTGTGAAGCCGACATCCTCGCCAAGCTCATAGGCGAATTCGCGCCAGATTCTCATGCTTTCGATCATCATCGGCAGCTCGCGCGGATCACGACCCTGCTGCCGCACCCAGCCCCAGTTGCGCCCGGATTGCTCGCCGCCTATGTAGCCCTTTTCGCAAAGCACTACATCAATCCCTTGCTTCGCCAGGAACCAGGCAGTTGAAACACCAACGATGCCGCCGCCAATGATCACAACGTCCGCTTTTTTCGGAATTGATGCGGGCGCCGACAACGGACCACTCCATGTGCTGGCAACAATTTTCTGTGTATTTTCTGTGCTCATCGCTGTTCTCGGCATACTGATGTGGCGATACGGATTATAGCCACATGTTTCGCTATGTCTTCACCGTAATGCGCTTCGTTTACCAATCGCGGCAGGATGCCGCTCCCACGAGTTCTGCGCTGCTGCCGTGGG
>RCNB010000905.1_pt1 | contig 30264 bp, 31 predicted proteins | sample 2041321 | NCBI WGS metagenome assembly RCNB01 (sample SAMN09708232, study PRJNA481090) | Marine sediment metagenome, whole genome shotgun sequencing project. | reverse complement strand
TTGGTGTCCAATACCGGAAAAAAATGACTTAAAGCACCAATGATAGCAATTACAATAGCGGCGTTACTTACCCAGATGGCAATCCAATAACCCCAAGCAACCAAGAACCCTATAAAATCGCCAAACCCAGCTTTTGAATAGAAATAAGGTCCCCCACTTTTATTGATAAACATTTTGCTCATATTGCTAAATATTTTTGCCAATACCAATGCTCCCATTGCTGTGAAAACCCAAGCCACTAGACTTATACTTCCAAAACCAGCTAATGATGCCGGAACGAGAAATATGCCAGCTCCAATCATATTTCCTATGACAAGCGAAGTAGCCGTAATCAAACCAATTTTTTGAGGTTTTGAATTCATATAAATTGTTTTACGGGAGTTTAATTTATTACGTAAATTAGAAGCATAACCAATATACAATTAATAATCAATGTCAACTAAATTCTTTATAGACCCTGATATTTCAAAAGCAGAGACGTTACCACCATCTTTTTATCGAGATCCTGTTTTTTTTGAGGCAGTTAGGGAACGCATTTTTTACAGGTCCTGGCAATGGATCGGACATGAGGGTTTAGTGGAAGCCAGGCAGAACGTATATCCATTTATTTTGCTTGATAACTTTTTAACTGAACCCATGCTTTTAACCCGGGATAGGGAAGACAAGATTTCCTGTCTTACCAACGTGTGCACACATCGCGGGAATTTAGTTGTTGAAAGCACAAAGACTACTAAAAAACTGATTTGCGGTTACCATGGGCGAAGCTTCGATCTTCAGGGCAAAATGGAGCATATGCCAGAATTTGAAGATGTTGAGAATTTTCCAAGGCCTTGTGACAACCTCAATAAATTTCCGTTAAGACATTGGGGACCTTTTTTATTCGTAGGACTCAATCCTGCATTTGAACTGCAAAAAGTACTGGATGCCATGAATGAAAGAGTGGGGTTTTTGCCATTACAGGAGTTCGTTCTGGATGATAAGCGAGGCGATGACTATTTTATTGATGCAAATTGGGCTCTTTATTGCGATAATTATTTGGAAGGTTTTCATATCCCTTTTGTCCATGAGGACCTGAATGCAGTTTTAGATTACGGCAACTATGATACACTTCTGTATGACCATATGAATTTACAGATAGGCTACGCTGAAGGGACTGAGGAGGTCTTTGACCTTCCTGAAAATCATCCGGATTATGGAAAGAAAATAGCAGCATATTATTATTGGGTGTTTCCGAATATGATGTTCAATTTTTATCCCTGGGGTGTTTCTGTAAATTTGATCCAACCCCTTGAAATGAATAAAACTAAAGTTTCCTTTTACAGTTATGTTTATGACGCTTCCAAATTGGATAAAGGGGCTGGTTCACAATTAGATAAAGTAGAAATGGAAGATGAAGCTGTGGTTGAAGGAGTTCAGAAGGGTATACGTTCCCGTTTTTATAAGGCAGGAAGATTTTCACCATCACGTGAAAAAGGGGTGCATCATTTTCACCGGCTTTTGGCAGAATTTATTAATTCATAAATCTTCATTTCAGAGCTATTTTCTGTTATAAAATGTCCTTTCTCTTGATTGGTTTGTTATATTCCTTTAACTACCTTTGACAAAAATTTTACGAATGAGGCCAGACTTATTTGAAGCAACGGACTACTATAACCTTGATGAGCTTTTAAGTGAAGAACACAAATTAGTGCGCGATGCCGCCCGTCAGTGGGTAAAGCGTGATGTCACTCCGATAATTGAGGAATTTGCACAAAAAGCGGAATTTCCTAAGCAAATTATAGGCGGACTTGCAGAAATTGGGGCCTTTGGACCTTATATTCCTGTGGAGTATGGCGGAGCTGGCCTGGACCAAATAAGTTACGGACTTATTATGCAAGAAATTGAACGTGGAGACAGTGGGGTTCGTTCTACGGCTTCGGTTCAATCTTCCTTGGTGATGTATCCAATATTTGCATATGGAACCGAAGAACAAAGGAAGAAATACTTACCTAAATTGGCTACAGGAGAATATATGGGTTGTTTTGGTCTTACTGAACCTGATCATGGATCTAACCCCAGTGGGATGGTAACCAATTTTAAAGATAAAGGAGATCATTTTTTATTGAACGGAGCCAAGCTTTGGATCTCAAATTCCCCATTTGCTGATATTGCTGTTGTTTGGGCTAAAAATGAAGAAGGAAGAATTCACGGATTAATTGTGGAAAGGGGAATGGAAGGTTTTTCTACTCCGGAAACCCATAATAAATGGTCCCTGAGGGCTTCTGCAACCGGCGAATTAATATTTGATAATGTTAGAGTTCCTAAAGAAAACCTGTTACCCGGCAAAAATGGGTTGGGAGCTCCTTTAGGTTGTCTGGACTCTGCTCGATACGGCATTGCCTGGGGTGCTATTGGAGCCGCCATGGATTGTTATGATACTGCGCTTCGTTATGCCAAGGAACGAATACAATTTGGAAAACCCATCGCGGCAACTCAATTACAGCAAAAGAAATTAGCGGAGATGATTACCGAAATAACCAAGGCTCAACTCTTGGCATTCCGCCTGGGTCAATTAAAAAATGAAGGGAGAGCTTCTACAGCACAAATTTCTATGGCTAAGCGGAACAATGTTGAAATGGCAATTAAAATAGCCCGGGAAGCGAGACAGGTTCTGGGAGGCATGGGAATATCAGGAGAATTTAGTATCATGCGTCATATGATGAACCTTGAAAGTGTAATCACCTATGAAGGTACACACGATATTCACTTACTAATTACTGGTGCCGATATTACAGGCCATAACGCCTTTAAGTAACCCCTGTGCTTTAAAATTTCTTATTTATTACTTCCTGCATGTAATCCATATGCTCGGTAGCTTTTTTAGTAAAGGCAAACAGGCTAAGACACCTATCCAGATTCTGGGTTTCATAAGTAACTTTATAGTAGATATTTCCTTTTAAATAATCAGTTAATGCCCTGATTCCATGCATAAAAGGCATTAATTTTACGCCAAAAGACAAATGCTGAATTTCTGCTTTAGTCAGGAAATCTGAATTCTTGCTCAGGCCGTCAATAAAAGCTTCAAAGAGCCCTTTGTTAAATGTTATTTTTCTGAGATCTTTTTCGTCTTCGTCCACGGTATTGACTATAGTACGTACGGCATCACCAAAATCGAAATGAAAATATCCTTTCATTACGGTATCAAGATCTATAAGGCATAGTGCTCTTTTCTCCTCCTTATGAAAAAGAATATTATTTAGTTTGGTATCATTATGACAAATTCTAAGGGGTAAGTTCCCAGGGTCGTAAAAACGTAGTTCTTCAAGGGTCATTTTAGCAAAAAGAATCGCTTTTTCAGCTTCTTTTAATTTGTCTGGCGCAGCGCTTCCTGTAGCTTCTGTAAACTGCCGGGCCCTGAGGTTAAGATCGTGAAACCCGGGGATGGAATCTTTAAATATATCAATAGGAGCTTCTTGTAGCAGGGAATGGAATTTACCAATAATTTTTCCTGCTTCTAAGGCGATTCCCTCATCCTGCGTAGTATTAAAAGCAATGCTATCAGGAACCAATGTCATTATTCGCCAGCAGTCACTTTTATTAATTTTCAAATAAGGCTTGCCATCAATGGTGCTTATCAGGGATATTTGGTAGTAGTTTTTATCATTTAAATACGGAAGTGCATGATGAATGTTCTGCATTAATACGTCAATATTGCTAAAGACTTGTGCATTAAGTCTTTGCAAAATATAGCAAGGTTTACCATCTTGCAGGAGAGCGTAAGTGTCATTGATATACCCTTGACTTATGGGCTGTATTTCATAGTCTTTTCTCTCAATGGAAAAATAAGGCAAAACAGTGTTGGGGCCTTTGCTATCCATTGATATTTAGTCTACACAGATTCAACCGGCCATAGCGGCGTTCTGTATTCTCCAATATTTGTCATGTCCTGCAATTCCTTCATAGCTTTTTCCTTATCATCGGCATAGGTTATTCCAAACCATTTGCTATCTGAAGGTATTACAGCAACGTTTACTTCATTTTTTTCTAACATTTTCTGAATAACAAAAGGAATATATACTTCACCTCCTGCAAAGTTTTCCTCATTCTCCAGAAATATTCTCAGATCATGTTCAATATGGTCAAAAATAGAAGGATTACAAACCCAAAAATTCATACTCACCAATTCTTCACCACTAAAGTGAAGTCCCGAATCTGTATCAGTGAGTCCTCCGTTGACTTTTTGAATTTTTGTACGTTCCACTACAGAATGCAATTTATTTCCATCTCTTTTGCAAACTCCTCTGGAAACAGAACCATATTCTGAAAGGGTATCTTCAAGGGTATAAGCTACCAAGCCATATGCATCTTTATTCTCTCTGGTTTTGATGAAATTGGATGCATTTTTATATGCTCCCTTTCCATAGTAGTCATCTGCATTTATAATTGCAAAGGGATTTTTAATGACATTTCTGGCAGTCCAAACAGCATGCGCAGTACCCCAGGGCTTACTCCTTTCTCCATTAAACCCAGTTCCGTCAGGCAGGTCTGTAAGCTCCTGTGAAAGGACATCGAGCACTATATGCCTGGGTAATTTTGGAGACAAGTAATTCTTTAAAAATTCAACATTGTCCTTTTGAGTAATTACAACTATATGATTAAAACCATTTTCTAAAGCGTCGTATATACTGAATTCCATAAGAAATTCCTCTTTGGGCCCCAAGCCGTCAAATTGTTTAAGTTTTCCATATCGACTGCCTCTTCCGGCTGCCATAAGTAAAAGAGTCATAGTTCTGCTATTATGGCCGCAAAAATAAGTTTTTATACGGGAAATAGTAAACTCGATTAAGATTTATCCAAAAATTAAACCTGATTTATGTCATATTATATTGAACTTAAATCGAATAGATTTGTTAAAACACTTTTTCAGATGTGCAACTTAGTACGCAAATACAATATCCCCGGTCCGCGTTATACCAGTTATCCTACAGTTCCCTATTGGAATAGGGATACATTTTCCGGTAAGGCCTGGAAAGCTACTGTGAAGAGGAGTTTTACGGAAAGCAACGCCACCGAGGGTATTAGTCTTTATATTCATTTGCCATTTTGTGAACAAATGTGCACGTTTTGCGGTTGTCATAAGCGTATTACAAAAAGGCATGAGGTAGAAAAACCTTATATAAATACTTTATTAAAGGAATGGAGTTTGTATTGCGAACTTTTTGATGCCAAACCCAAAATTAAGGAATTACATTTGGGAGGAGGTACCCCGACTTTCTTTTCTCCTGAACACCTAAAAATATTAATTAATGGAATATTCAGGTTTGCGGAAAGAGCGGAAAACTATGAATTTAGTTTTGAAGGACACCCCAATAACACTACCAAGACTCATTTACAGACGCTATTTGATCTGGGGTTTAGAAGGGTGAGTTATGGTGTGCAAGATTATAATGTTACAGTACAAAAAGCAATTCACCGTATTCAGCCTTTTGAAAAGGTTAAAGATGTTACGGAATGGTCTCGTGAAATTGGATTTACATCTGTAGGCCACGATCTAATTTTTGGACTCCCACATCAAACTTTGGAACATGTTAAGGATACAATTTTAAAAACCAAATTGTTAATGCCTGATCGTTTGGCATTTTATAGCTATGCTCATGTGCCCTGGCTTAAGGGTAACGGTCAAAGAGGCTATAACGAAATAGATTTGCCCACCGCTGAAGAAAAGCGTATCCAGTACGAGAATGGAAAAGCCTTATTAGCTGAGGTAGGTTACCACGAAATTGGAATGGATCATTTTGCTCTGGAAAGCGATTCTTTGTACGCTGCAATGGCTTCTGGAAAACTTCACAGAAATTTTATGGGTTATACTGCCTCCAAAACTCAATTGATGATTGGTCTTGGAGTTTCTAGTATTGGTGATAGCTGGTATAGCTTTGCACAAAATGTTAAAAGTTTGGAGGAATATGAACACCTGGTAGGAAATAATATTATACCTATTTATAGAGGACATATTTTAACAGATGAAGATCAATTTATAAGAAGACAAATATTAAATTTAATGTGTAGCTTTGAGTCAAGCTGGGATCTGGAAAGTGAAAATATCGAACTTTTTGAGCAGATCTTGACCAGGCTAAGGGAAATGGAAAAAGACGAATTAATTGAAATTGACGTTAATAGAATTAAAGTTACTGAAAAGGGAAGACCCTTTATAAGAAACATATGTATGGCATTTGATTTGTTATTACATAGGAAAGCACCTGAAACCAGGCTGTTTTCCATGACCATTTAATAGTGTTTTATTCACCTTAAAATCTAAGAGCATGAAAACAATCATAGTACCTATTGACTTCTCCGAGCAATCTGAATACGCCTTAAAAGCTGCAGCCTCCCTATCCAAAAAACATGGAGCAGAGATTATTGCACTTCATATGCTGGAATTAAATGAGGCAATGATTTCATCTTCAGAAGGGTTTCATCCTGAACAAACCGTATTTCTCATTAAAATGGCTGAAAAACGAATTTCAGCGTTTTTAAACAAACCTTACTTGAAGGATGTAAAAAAGGTGACTCCTATTATAAAGCATTTTAAAGTTTTTAGTGAAGTAAATGATGTTGCCGAAAAACATGGGGCCGATATGATTATTATGGGCTCTCATGGCAGCGATGGACTCAAAGAAATATTCATAGGTTCCAATGCAGAAAAAGTAGTGAGAAATTCTGAAATTCCGGTTCTTGTGATTAAAGATGAAATGGAAGATTTCAAGGCAGAAAATTTCGTATTTGCCTGCGCTTTTAAAGACGAAAGCCTTGTTGCATTTCAAAAAGCCAAGGAATTTGCGGATAAATTATCGGCAAAACTGCATTTGGTCTATATAAATACTCCGGGAGACAATTTTTTAAGTACTCAGGATGCTTTTGAAAAAGTAAACAAGTATTTGCAAAAAGCTGGTGCGGGCAAGGAAGTGAATATTTATAATGATTATAGCGTAGAGAAAGGCGTTTTAAATTTTAGTGCAAGTATCCATGCCGATGTAATCGGAATTCCAACTCATGGCAGAAAAGGGCTATCGCATTTCTTTATGGGCAGTATTGGAGAAGATATTACCAATCATTCCAAAATTCCTGTAATCACATTCAAATTATAGTTTTAGGTTAAATAATTAATTGATAGTTAAGGGGGAATCAAAAAATGATTCCCCCTTATTTATATTTATTTGCAACGACATTTGAATTAGATAAAACAAGGGCCTGGGGCAGATTTTGGAGCTAAGTGCTTTGCTATTGAGCATTGAGCATCGGAAACAGCTTTCTTAATTCCTCATCTGTAGGTTGTTTTCCGTATTCACAAATTTCGAAACTCTCTACATGCTTTACTTCAGAAGCTTTATCGCCATACCATTTTTCCAGAGTCGCCACCGCAGTTTTATTGGGTGCAGATGATCGCCAGTTAGCGAGCATTTCCAAACGATCTTTTTCTCCTTTCGGAACCTTATCCAGATTTCCTGAAGTCCACGGAAGCCATTCGAAGAATTGCGATTCATGAGCAGCCATAGCGTAAATTTTTTGATCAAAAACAGAATCAATATTTATAACAATGTTCGGGTTAAATGGATTTGGGCGTTGAAAGCCATCTTCAGAATATAAAAAAACAGGATTCTTTTTTAGCGGAGGAGTATCTGCAGCAACATTAGGAACGATAACCATATAGGCGGCATCCTGAACCAAAATTCCCGTATATCGGTGATCAGGGTGGTAATCATTTGGCCTGGGAGCTATTACCACATCTGCATTCCATTTTCTGATCTCACGGATGACCTTTAATCTGTTTTCCAGCGTTGGCATAAGTTCTCCATCGTGATTATCCAAAACTGTGTATTCCACCCCAAATCGCTTCCCTGCTTCTTTGGCTTCGGCAATTCTAATTTTGGCCAGTGCGCCGCCCCCCTTTGCATAATGACCGGCATCACCATTGGTAAGGGAAACAAATTTTACTTTATGGCCCATCTTTGCCAAAAGTATTGCCGTTCCGCCTGTATCTATATCGCAATCATCGGGGTGTGCACCAAAAACAATTACATTTATAGGATCAGTTTGGGCATTATTAAAATGTGCAATGAAAACGATAAAAAAGAAGAGTATTAGATTTTTCATAATTTGCTAATTAGGTTAATTTCATACCGATAGGATCCCAGTTAATCGGTTTATTTTTATAATAACTTTCATTTGCCAGTAAGGCCGCTCCTGCTGCCCTAAGACCAAAATTAGGGTCTTGAATTATTGTGTTCTTGCCCCGAATTGCCTGGAAGAAATTATAAAAATGGTCATAATGACCTCCTTTGTAATCGTCTGGTGCCTCCCAAAGTGTTTCCCCGATATTCAATGCAGATTCTCTGCTTTCCAGGTTTTTGGAAGCATATTCTTTTTTGATTTTCGCTTGAGTTGCTTCCGTATAAGCAACCATGGAATAATTACCAGGGGTCATTCCTAATTTGGAACGCACTAGTTTTACAGAATTCGACCCTACCTCCATTACTCCTTCTGTTCCTACCAGCTTGAAACCACCACCACCACCTGATCCTGCAATAAAATTTACCCTGAATGAGGCATTAAATGCAGCATGTGTCTCAGATTCCGGATAATCATAAAAAGTCAATGTTACGTCCGGTACATCACGACCGTCTTTCCAATAGCGTAAGCCTCCTGTTGAAATTGCTCTGGAGGGGCCTTTGGAACTGATAATATAATTTAATGTTGAAAATGCATGAACAAAGAGATCTCCGGCAACCCCGGTTCCATAATCCCTGTAATTTCGCCATCTGAAAAAGCGTTTTTTATCAAACGGGACTTGTGGAGCAGTTCCCAGGAAGGTATCAAAATCTACTGTTGTTGGGTCGGCATCAGGTGGAATTGGGTATTGCCATGCTCCTTCAGAAGAATAACGGTCGTTATACATATCCAGCATTACCAAATCCCCAATTGCGCCATCCTCATAAAGAAGCCTTGCTTTTTCATTACCTAAAGAAGACATCCCCTGGCTTCCTATCTGGCATAACATCCCGGTATCTTTTTGAGCTTTAATTATTTCATGGCCTTCTGTAAAATTTTGCACCATTGGTTTTTCACAGTAGACAGCCTTGCCTGCATTCATGGCCTCAATGGTGATTTTTTTATGCCAATGATCCGGGACTGCCACAATAACAGCGTCAATGTCACTTCTGTTTAGTATATCCCTGTAATCTCTTGTAACAGCTATGTCTTCTCCCCATAATTCTTTAGCCCTATCTAACCTGCCCAGGTAAAGATCACAGGCGGCTACAAGTTTAACACCATGCACTTTTAATGCAGCAGTAGTGTCGTATATTCCCTGGATACCCGATCCTATTAGCGCCAGATTTATCTGATCATTTATAGCATAGGTATTTTTTTCGTAGGTTCTGTCAAGTAGTAGTTTTTGTTTATAGGAAGAGGCTAAAATTTGTGGTGCTGTGGAAATTGCTGCAGCGCCCAAACCGGCACGTTTTAAAAATATTCTTCTTGATTGGTTCTTTTTCATGTTAGAGTACTAAAGTTGATACTTTCTTGTTAAAGCTGTTTAAATTACGCTTTTTTAAGAAGTACTCCAAGAAGTGTATTAAACTGGTAAAAAAGCCCTGTTGAGCTCTAAATCCCTGGCCAGATCTTTTATTGTCTTGCTTTTCAGTAATGCAATCATTTTTGATCTTGAGGGCCTAATTAAGGCATGCAGCGGGCATGGTTTGTGTTCATTACAATCTTCCAAACTAAGGACACAGGATTCTATTCTTTTTTTACCGTCAATAATATCTATAATTTTTATTATTGGTTCATTTTTTTTTGCTTCATCAATATAAAACCCTCCTTTAGGACCTTTAGTGGAAGAGATAAGATTACGTTTGGAAAGCTCTTGCAAAAGCTTGGCAATATAGGCTTTGGGCACATTTGTTCTCTCACTAATATCTTTCACCATCATTTTATTATTCTCATCGGTATGTAATGCAAGAAACAATACTGCCTTGAGAGCGTATTTTGAAGAATTTGAAAGCATGTTTTTAATTGTATTTTGCGATTGTAATATTAAAAAGATATTTTTGTCCTAAATATGATCAATATCATGTTTTTTCTATATTTACAAACTTATTTTTGACCATTAATTAACAAAAACAATTGAATGAAACTACTAATTAAGAATATCGTATTCCTGCTTGCACTTTTATTGATAGGTTGTGGCGGAAAAGAAGAAAAGAAAAAAGACGGTTTTAGTGTTACCAGACAAAAGACAGAAACGGAGAAGCCTGCAACTACTCCTGATACTGAAGTGACAAAAGCATCAGAGCGTATAGATCTAACTAACAAAGGTTTAGGGCCTGTGACTTCAGTCACCTTAAATCCGGAAATTGATCAGGCAATGGCAAGCACAGGAAAAGAAGTATATGAAAAAATGTGCCTGGCATGCCATAGAATAGGCAAAAAATTCATTGGTCCTGCCCCTAACGATATCCTTGAGAGACGAACACCGGAATGGGTTATGAACATGATTCTTAATCCGGAACAGATGGTAAAAGAAGACCCATTGGCCAAAGATTTGTTGATAGAGTTCAACGGTTCACCAATGGCGAATCAAGGTCTTACGGAAGAACAAGCCAGGGCAGTCCTGGAGTATTTTAGAACATTATAATTAATAATCATATGAAGACAACAACCAAATTAAGAGTACTTCTTGGTTCATTTTTAATACTGATTTTATTTGTCGGTTGTAAAAATGAAGCCAAAACAGAAGGAACAACTTCTTCAACAGGAACAACTGTAGAAGCTAAAGAGAAAGGCCAGGCCTTTATTGAAGATGACGGATCAACGCCCAATGTGCTACAGATTGCGATTGGTTCTCCGGATCATACAACACTAGTTGCAGCTGTACAAGCTGCTGACCTTGAAAATGTTTTGGTAAACGCTGGTCCGTTAATGGTATTTGCACCTACTAATGAAGCCTTTGCTGCACTACCTGAAGGAACAGTTGACAACTTGTTAAAGCCGGAAAATAAAGATGCGTTAGCCAATATCTTAAAATATCATGTTACGCCGGGAAATTATTCTAAAGATTTTCTAAAGAAGTTTAAAAAATTAGGGCAGGCCAATGATCAAAGTGTAATGATTGTTGTTGAAGGGGATGATGTTTTTGTTGGAGGCGCTAAAATTATAGGAAGTGTCAAAGGGGGGAACGGAATAGTCCACGTCATTGACAAGGTAATGTTACCACCGGAAGAATAGTAAACATTAATCAATTAAAACTAAAAATAAAACAATGAAAAATTTAAGCTATTTAATTTGTATCCTCTTTGGGTTAGGAATTACCTTAAGCAGTTGCAACAATCAATCTCAGAAATCCAATGGGGCTTTATCCTCAAACGCGGCTGAAAAAGTGTATGTAGCTCCTGGTGAACAAGACGAATTCTACGCTTTCCTTTCTGGAGGTTATAGCGGAAACCTTACTGTATACGGACTTCCCTCAGGACGATTGTTCAAGGAAATTCCGGTATTCTCACAATTCCCAACCTCAGGATATGGTTATTCGGAAGAAACCAAACCTATGTTGAACACTTCCTTTGGATTTATTCCTTGGGACGATTCACACCACCCGGACATCTCTCAAACAAATGGAGAGCTAGATGGAAGATGGATATTTATAAATGGTAATAACACTCCTAGAATAGCACGAATTAGTCTCGAGACTTTCGAAACTGTAGAAATTATAGAAGTTCCTAACAGTGCCGGTAATCATAGTTCTTCATTCATAACGGAAAACACAGAGTATGTGGTGGCTGGCACACGCTTCTCAGTGCCTGTACCACAGCGTGATATGCCTATTAATGAATACAAGGGAAATTTTAAAGGCGCTTTGTCTTTTATTAGTGTAGCACCCGATAATGGGCGAATGAATCTAGAATTCCAGGTGTTGATGCCAGGGTTCAATTATGATCTTTCGCATCCGGGTCGTGGAAAATCTCATGGATGGTTCTTCTTTACAACATATAATACCGAAGAGGCCAATTCTTTATTGGAAGTCAATGCCTCTCAAAATGACAAAGATTTTATCGCCGCTGTAAACTGGAAGAAAATAGAGGAGTATGTTAAAAATGGAGGAGGAACTAAAATGCCTGCTAACTATGCCCACAATGTATATGACGAGGAAAGTCATATAGGAACTTCTACCATGAAAAAAGAGGTAATTACTGTAGATCCCGCCCAAGTACCGGGAGCTTTGTACTTTTTGCCTACTCCTAAATCACCACACGGCTGTGACGTAGATCCAACAGGAGAATATATTATCGGTAATGGAAAACTATCCGCGGACCTTACTGTACACTCGTTTGATAAAATGTTGGCCGCGATCGAAGGCGAAAAATTCGATGGTGATGCTTATGGAATTCCTATTTTAAAATTTGAAGATGTTTTGGCCGGTGTCGTAAAAAGTGGGGGATTGGGACCATTACATACCGAATTCGATGACAAGGGCAATGCTTATACTACCTTCTTTATTTCTTCAGAGGTTGTTAAATGGAAAGTAGGCACCTGGGAGGTTATCGATAGAAAACCAACCTATTATTCCGTAGGACATTTGATGATTCCGGGTGGAAATTCAAGGAAGCCTTTCGGTAAGTATGTGGTAGCTATGAACAAGATTACCAAAGACAGGTATCTTCCTACGGGTCCTGAAATGGAGCACTCTGCTCAGCTTTACGATATTTCAGGAGAAAAAATGGAATTGTTATTAGATTTCCCAACCCATGGGGAACCACATTATGCTGCTGGCTGTCCTGCCGAGTTGATAGCACCAAATTCGAAAAAAATCTATCGATTGGATGACAACAAGCATGAATATGCTACTATAGGTGTTGATGATGCTCGTGTTGAACGCAATGGGAATGAAGTACATGTCTATATGTCTACCATCCGAAGTCATTTTACACCCGACAATATTGAGGGTGTCAAAGTAGGGGATAAGGTATATTTCCATATCACCAACCACGAGCAAGATTTTGATGTGCCACATGGTTTCGCCATGATTGGTCAGGGTACTTCCGAAATTTTAGTAATGCCAGGGCAAACTAAGACCTCGTTATGGGAACCTAAGCAAGTGGGAGTATGGCCTTTCTACTGTACTGATTTCTGTTCTGCCTTACACCAAGAAATGCAAGGTTATGTTAGAGTATCTCCTGCTAATTCAAATATTGACCTTTCCTGGTCTTTAGGCGAATGAAAGTACTCTGGTAGATTATTTATTTCACATATAAAAGCGGGCTGGGTCCTAAACCTGCCCGCTTTATTCACAAATTAAAGTATCCTTCCAAAGCCATGTTTGATTTGTAAACAATCAAAAAGTAGAAATGATGAAAAAAGCAAGTATCCTAATGATTATTGGTCCTTTGTTTCTTTTGGGATTGTACGTTTTCCCGCTCTGGAACATAATGCTGGGAGCACCTCAATATCCAGAACCCTTGGGAATGAACATTTATATTGATGGCATTAAGGGAGTTAGCGAATTTGATCTCCAGAATATTGACGGTTTGAATCATTATATTGGTATGAAAACCATTCCTAAACCTGAAGATATGTGGGAATTCAGCGTATTTCCTTCAGTAATTGGAATTATGATTGCCCTTGGTGTAATTGTAGGCTTGCTTGGTTTCTTCGGAAAAGTAAGTCATTGGTGGTTTATCGGTTGGTTTGTTTTGATGTCAATTCTCGGTATCATGGGAATGTACGATTTCAATGCATGGTTGATTGACTACGGAACCAATCTCGACCCCCATGCGATCATGAAACTTGAAAACCCGGATGGAACGCCAATGAGGTACAATCCGCCACTTTTTGGTTATCAAAAAATGCTTAATTTTGACGTAACCTCTTTGCCACATACAGGGGCCTACATGATGTTTGTAGGTATGATGCTGACTGTAATCGCATTTTTTGTGGGTAAAAAAAAGCATGGAAACCCGAAAGCGGTGCCAACACGGTAAGACCGATTAAAGTAAAATCAAATGATAAATAAATTCATTTATTTAAGTTTAGTCCTATTCATATTCGCGTCATGTGAGGTAAGTCCAAAACCAATTAATTATGGTTCCGACGGATGTCAATTTTGTTCGATGACCATTGTTGATAAACAACATGCAGCTCAAATAGTAACTAAAAAAGGTAAGGCATTTAAATTTGACGCGGTGGAGTGCATGGTGAATCATTTAAAGGACGTAGATGTGACATCTATTGAACTTTTTTTGGTTAATGACTACCAAGCTCCTGGCGAGCTAATCGATGCCAAAAAAGCCACTTTTTTAATAAGTAAGGAAATTCCTAGTCCTATGGGCGAATACTTGTCAGCTTTTCAATCCAGAGTTGAAGCTGAGAATATTGAAGCCGAAAATAAAGGGGAATTGTACTCTTGGAACGAGTTGTTGACAAGATTTAATGTGCAATAATAAGATTCAATTTAATGGTTAATGGTATGCGGTCATTTTATGCCCGGTAAATTCTGTTAACCATTATTTTTTTAAATAAAAATTTAAATAATGTACAATATAAGCAATCAAATAGCAGATCAGCGATTCGATAATTTACAAATCCAAAAAATAGTAAAGACCAATGCTTTGGAGATTCTCAGTATTAGTTTGGAAAAAGGGGCAACCTTTCCTGAACACACGTCACCCTCAGATGCACAGTTGATCGTGTTAGAGGGCGATATTGTTTTTCACATCAATGAGGATTCGTACCAACTAAAAACACAACAAAATTTTAATTTCCCTAAAGCGACACCTCATGCTGTTAGTGCCAATGAGAATTCCAAATTTTTGATAATACGATAATGTACAAATTTCAGATTCAATTAACGGTTCTTTTATTTCTTGTAGGAACTTCACTTTTGGCCAAGACCATTGTAGTTTGTAAAGACTGCAAAGTGAAATCCATTTCAGAAGCCGTTAATATAGCATCTGATTTTGACACACTCCTCATTAAAAAAGGCATCTACAAAGAGTTCAATATCCTTGTAGACAAACCCTTAACTCTGATGGGTGAAAACTTCCCGGTAATCGACGGCGAAGACCGCGGCGAAATCATCCGCATTGTTTCCGATAATGTGACTATTGATGGACTATATATTATCAACGTCGGTACTAGTTACACTACGGATTATGCGGCAATACGGGTAGTCAAAAGTGAAAACTTCCTGATACAGAACGTAGTTTTGGAAAAGCTGTTTTTCGGTATATATCTTGAAAAATCGAACAACGGGAAAGTGTATCACAACAAGATTATTGGCGATGCCGTGGATGAGTATAATTCTGGCAACGGTATTCAATTATGGTATTGCCACAATGTTCAGGTAGACCGAAATATCGTGCAAGGCGCACGTGATGGTATTTACCTGGAGTTTTCTGATAATGTTACCATCAATAACAATGTGAGCACAAATAATCTTAGGTATGGCCTTCATTTTATGTTTTCGAACGATGATGTGTACACAAATAATACCTTTGAGAACAATGGCGCTGGTGTGGCCGTAATGTTTTCCAAACGCATCAAAATGGTAGGCAATATATTCAGAAAGAATTGGGGTTCGGCTGCATTTGGTATGTTGCTCAAGGAAATCAATGATGCTGAAATTATTGGAAATACCTTTCAGGAAAACACTATTGGTATCAGTATCGAAGGCTCAAATCGCATAGAATATAAAAACAATAACTTTATTAACAACGGGTGGGCCGTGAAAGTATTGGGAGCCTGTTATACCAATTCATTTATCAATAATAATTTCCTTTACAACTCTTTTGATATTTCGTATAACAGTAAATTGAACGATAATGTTTTTGAGAAAAATTATTGGAGCGATTACACGGGATATGATTTGGATAAAGACGGAATAGGTGATGTGCCCTACAGGCCTGTGAAATTGTTTTCATACGTTGTGAACCGAACACCCGAAACGATAGTGCTATTGCGCAGCATGTTTATGGATATAATTGATTTTTCCGAAAAAGTGTCGCCCGTTTTTACACCAGATAACTTATTGGATGCAATGCCGTTAATGAAAAAATCAGAATGATACAGATAGAAAATCTATATAAAAAATTTGGAAGAAACCAGGTACTATTCAATTTGGATTTAGATATTCATGGTGGTGGAATATTTGCCGTATTGGGTCCAAATGGTTCTGGTAAAACCACATTGATCAAATGTATTTTAGGAATGGTAATTCCTTCATCAGGCGAAATTGAAGTGCAGGACAAAACAATCAAAAAGAATTGGAAATACAGGCAGGAGATAAATTACCTACCTCAAATAGCAAACTTTCCGGGCAACCTCAAAGTGAAAGAACTAATTCGGATGATCAAAGACCTTCGCCAAAAGGAAAGTAAGGAAGAAGAGTTGGTAAAGCTTTTTGGTTTGGAACCTTTTTTGAATAAAAAATTAGGAACACTTTCTGGCGGCACCAAACAAAAGGTGAACATAGTATTGACCTTCATGTTCGATAGTCCCTTGATTATTCTTGATGAACCTACTACAGGATTGGATCCAGCGTCACTGATAAAGTTAAAGGAATTGATCCTTCAAGAAAAAAACAAGGGCAAGACCATATTGATCACCACACATATCATGCAGTTTGTTGAAGAAATGGCCGATGAAATTGTATATCTTTTAGAAGGCAACATTTTTTTCAAAGGTAGTGTTGAACAATTGATGACCAAGACCAAACAAACAGATTTTGAACATGCCATAGCGGCCATATCAACACAGACAGCTGATGCTTAAGATTTTAAAATATAGTTTTTACGATTTAATGCGAAGTAGATGGAGTTATGTGTATTTTCTATTCTATTTGGCATTGGGCTTCGTACTTTTATTTCTGAACAATGACCTTTCAAAAGCTGTAATTACTTTAATGAACGTCATCATTGTTCTTGTTCCACTTATAAGTACCATCTTCGGGGTCATGTATTTTTATAATTCAAAAGAATTCACTGAGCTACTACTGGCCCAACCTTTAAAAAGGAGTTCAATATTCCTGGGGCAATATCTAGGTGTGGCAGGATCTTTAACTATGAGCCTGGTATTGGGATTGGGAATACCTTTTATTCTTTATGGTTTGTTTAGGAGTGATGCAATATGGGATTTTTCTTTATTATTGATAACCGGGGCATTTCTCACGCTAATCTTTACTGCTTTAGCTTTCAATATTTCCCTGGCGAATGAAAACAAGATCAAAGGTTTTGGGTATGCCGTATTGCTGTGGCTCTTTTTAGCAGTTATCTATGACGGCTTGTTCTTAATGTCATTGATCGTCTTTGAAGAATACCCCTTAGATTCTTTTTCTTTGGCAGCAACCATGTTCAACCCAATTGACCTTTCCAGAACCTTGATCCTTTTAAAATTGGATATTTCAGCACTTTTAGGCTATACTGGTGCAATATTTAAGCAATTCTTTGGCACGGATAAGGGTTTGATCGCTTCTATATTGATGCTGATCCTTTGGACCGTTTTGCCAATTTGGCGATTGGCATACAAGGCAAAAAGGAAGGATTTTTAATTTGAAAAGGGCATTATAAAATTTTGATAAGCGCCCCGGGAAGGATGTTTCTTTGTGGCTAAAATGATTTTGGTTGGATACTGTTTTAAAATAGCCTTGATTTTGTTCTGGCGTTCAGGATATGCATTGGTTTTGCCCCAGGCAACAATCACGATATCAGAATCCTGTATAGCTTGCCTGATGAAATTGTCATTCTCTTTCCCGATTTTATTAGGAGAACCGACAAAACCATTGGTTTGTACATAAGCAAACTGATTAACTACTGTAATAGTTTTTACGTTTCTAAATAGCTCAACTTCTTTTTCAAAAATGAGTTTTTCCAGAAATTGAACAGATTTGTCCGCAAATTTTGCATTGGCAACACTGGGATTTTGCATAATAACACAGAGGGTGCTGCCGCTTGTTTTTGTTGTATTTTCTATAGTGAGCTGATATCGGAATTTTTTACAATTAGAAAATTTGGCTTTTACAAGTACGCCAGGGAGGTGTTTATAAATCATCGGTTAACGCATGCTAACTTAATCTTGGCAAATGTTTAGCGCTATTTGAACCATTTCTTTAAAAGTTCGTTCTCGCTCTTCAAAACTGCATTTCTCACCGGTAACTAACGAGTCGGAAATGGTAAGTATAGTTAGAGCCTCAATATTGTGCTTGGCGGCAATAGTGTAAAGGCCAGAGGATTCCATTTCAGCACAAAGCACTCCATATTTAGCCCATATTTTATAATCCATTGGATCTTCTTCATAATACAGGTCCGAAGAGAGTACATTACCGGTCTTAATAGGAATGTTGTTTTCTCGGGCGTATAAAGCAGCCTTCAAGATCAAATTGAAGTTGGCTGTAGGGGCATAACTAAAATCATTAAAAATAGCATTATTAATACCCGAATTTGTGGAAGCGGACAGGGCCACGACAATATCTTTAATCTTAACATCCTCCTGATACGACCCTGCTGTGCCTACCCGGATTATTCTTTTCACATCATAATCATTAATAAGTTCATGAAAGTATATCATGGCGGAGGGGATACCCATACCGCTTCCCTGTATTGAAATACGTTGCCCTTTAAATTCCCCTGTATAACCTAACATACCACGAATATTTGAGTAACAATAAGGGTTATCCAAAAATGTCTCAGCTATCCATTTGGCACGTAGCGGATCACCCGGCATTAAAACGGTATCAGCAATCTCGTTCTTTTTCGCTTCAATGTGAGCGCTCATATATTATGGATTAGAATCTTTAACTATTGCAATTCCTGAGGAGGTCCCTAAACGTGAAACGCCCATATCCAAGTAACGTTTGGCAGTTTTTTTATCTTTAATACCTCCTGAGGCTTTTATCTTTATTTTGTCTTGAATTACGTGTTTTATTAATTCAATATCTTCAAATGTAGCTCCTCCTGAGCCAAATCCGGTGGAAGTCTTCACAAAATCTGCCTTTCCCTCAACAACAAGCATACTGGCTATTTTTTTTCGGCAGTTAAATAACAAGTCTCAATTATTACTTTCAATTTCCTGGACCCAATGGCTTGTTTTAGTTTAGTTATTTCATCTTTTACCAATTGGTATTCTCCGAATTTTAACCAACCAATATTTATAACCATATCTATTTCATCTGCCCCATGTTCAATGCAGTATTGTGCTTCGCATACTTTGGCTTCAGTAGACATGGCACCTAACGGAAAACCAACTACTGCGGCTATTTTGACAACGGAATCTTTCAATTCTTCCTTAGCCAACCCAACGTAACAACTATTAACACAAACCGCATAAAAATTAAATTCCCTGGCTTCAGCACATAACTGTTTTATTGCCATAGGTGTTGCTGTAGGCTTTAATAAGGTATGGTCAATATATCGCTCTATTTGCATTGATGCTTTTTAAGATCGTTCAAAACGCTCATATGCCGCTTTTATTAACATTTCACGATGATCAGGATGTGAAATAGATATCAAGGATTTTGCCCTTTCATATAAATTTTTACCAAAAAGATTTACCACACCATATTCTGTTACCACGTAGTGAACATGGGCTCTGGTGGTAGTAACTCCTGCTCCCTCTTTAAGAGTAGGAGTAATTTTGCTTACTCCTTTTGCAGTGGCAGAGGAAAGAGCAAAAATTGGTTTTCCTCCTTCAGAAATAGTGGCACCGCGTATAAAATCCATTTGACCTCCCACACCGGAAAAGTGTCGTTGTCCAATACTATCTGCACATACCTGCCCGGTTAGATCTATTTCAATAGCACTGTTTATTGCCGTTACTTTAGGGTTTTGTGAAATTAAACTAGTATCATTAGTATATCCGGCTTCTTTGAAATGCACCAGTGGATTGTCATCTACAAAATCGTATAAATTTTTAGTTCCTGCGGCGAAACAAGTAACAATTTTACCGGTTTTAATCTCCTTTTCCTCACCCGTAATAATGCCTTTCTCAACCAAAGGTAAGAGACCATCGGAAAACATTTCTGTATGTACTCCTAACCTTTTATGGTTGTGTAAATTGCTTAAAACAGCATTGGGAATATTTCCGATACCCAATTGTAAAGTGGCGCCATCTTCAATTAGTCCGGCAACATTTTTACCTATTTCGTGTTCCAAATCTGTTATTTGGGTAATTGGTGCAACATGGATAGGCTCGTCAACTTCTATGGCCATATCAATACTGTTTTTATGAATAATACCATCTCCATGAGTTCTTGGTACCTGCGGATTAATCTGAGCAATTACTTTTTTTGCTGTCTGAACTGCGGGCAATGCAATATCAACAGAAACGCCCAAAGAACAATACCCATGCCGGTCTGGGGGAGATACCTGAACTACCGCCACATCAAGCGGTAAAATATTTCGCCTGAACAGAAAATGTATTTCACTCAGAAAAATAGGAATATAATCACCTTTATTTGTGTTCACGGCTTTTCTGACATTGCCTCCAACAAAACAACTGTTTATGTTAAATGCCTCATTATATGGAGGTAATGCATATTTTACCTCTCCTTCCGTATGTATTGAAATAATCTCTACTTGTTCTAATTCCTCATATCTTTCACAAATACTATTGATTAAAGTATTAGGAGTCATAGCAGCTCCTTGAAGAAATATCCGATCCCCGGATTTTACAATGGCGGCAGCTTCTGCTGCGGTAACAATTTTCATGCTAGTATTTTTACTTGATTTATAAAATGCCTCATTTAAATAATTTAAGGCTAATGACATTCTAATTCTGTAGAAACCACTTCGGTCATTGGTTTTGGGGATACATAGGGTATTCCTAAACCCATTCCTCTTAGAATAAAAAGTAATCCGATGATAACTACAAAAACTGGTATTAATTTACGTATTCGCTGCTTTGCAGAATCCTTTAATATCCCACTCAGGTAAACGGCTGTTGTCATTAAAGGAACTGTACCTAGTCCAAACAAAACCATATATAGCGAACCTTCAACAGCTGTACCCATGGCAATTGCTCCCAATAGAGCCATATAAACCAGCCCGCAAGGCAAAAACCCATTTAAAAAGCCAATAGTGAGAAAAGTATCTGCCGTTTTCTTCTTCAGCGCTTTACCTAAACTGCTTTTAATTTTTCCAATAATCCGAAACACAGGTTTTGAAAGGCTAAGCCTGCTCATATATCTATAGGGTATTATTACAACTAATATCATGAGTACACCAACAAGAATCGATAGTTTTTGCTGTATTCCAAAGATGTAAAGTCCCTTACCTAATAGTCCAAATAATAAGCCAATAATGCCATATGCCATTAGTCTTCCAAAATGGTAAATGAAAATCTGACCTGCTTTTTTATATTTATTATTCTGACTTACAGGCAGCATAAATGCAATGGGTCCGCACATGCCTATACAGTGTAAACTTCCCATAAGTCCCAAAATTAAGGCAGACAATAACATATCATTAATTAATAGGTTATACTTTTTTTTATCAAGTATTTTTTCGCTTGATAATTCCAGTAAATTTTTATGTCCCAACGACCATCCAACAAACGTTTGTCAGGTATGAGCAAATGTTTATTGGATAAACTTATAGGAAAGTCAAAATCCAAGTGTTTATTGGATGGTCTGTAAAGGGACACTTTACCTTTTATTTCTTTATAATTCATTTTTGGCGGGAAAGTAATAGCTAGTCCATTTTCCTGGTGCACAAAACTAAACTGGGTAGCATAATCTTTGGCATTGGTAAGTGCATCAATCTCATTCTGATAGGCTAGTTCTTCCTTGTAATACTCCTCCGTGACCAAATCATGATTGGCACGGTTATCTGTACTGGCAAGAATAACGAAATACATTATAAACGCAATAAATGCAACAAATGCCAACACTATTCCTGTTCCCCAATTAAACTTCATATTTTATGTTTCATATTAATGAATATTCCTAATTATAACTTCTAGGTGCCAGGAATCTTGCCGTTGTTGTTTCAATTAATTGATCCCCACTATATACACCAATCTTCAGTTTGTCTTTATCACCATTTAAAACAGCATTATCAATTTCTATAAACAAGGTGCCTTCAGCCAATTGCTGCGCAGGGACTTCAAAACTGCGATGTGATACCAAATCAATTTTTCCTTTATGTGAAAGAAGTTTAAAACTTACATCATCAATATCTTCGGATGTTTTATTTATCAGTTTATAGGTATACACATTACTGATTATATTACCTTCTTTATGTTCATATAGTTGTCCGGGTAATCTTAAAATATTGGCTTCCAGATCATTTCGTAAGAAAAGCATTCCAATGAATACACCAATTAATATAGTAAGTACGGCAGCGTATCCTTTTAATCTGGGGTTAAAAGTAAATTTTGCCTTTTTTTCAATATTATCCTCACTGGCATAACGAATAAGACCTTTCGGAAGATCTATTTTCTCCATGATAGTATCACATTCATCTATACAAGCTGTACAATTCACACATTCTAATTGAGTGCCATTTCTGATATCAATACCAGTTGGGCATACATTAACACATTGAAAACAGTCTATACAATCCCCATTACCAAGTGCATTCCTGTCTTCATTTTTCCGAAATTTCTTCCTACCATTTTCGGCTTCACCCCGCTTATGGTCATAGGCAACAACAATGGACTTATTGTCTAATAATACCCCTTGCATTCTCCCATAGGGACAAGCAATAATACAAACCTGCTCTCTGAACCATGCAAATACAAAATAGAATACTGCTGTAAAAACAAGCAGAGACACCAATGTGCTAATGTGGTTCAGAGGACCATCTATGACGTATTCGATTAATTTATCACTCCCAATAAGATACGCCAGGAATACATTAGCTATTAAAAAAGATATAATAAAGAAGACGAACCACTTTAGTAATCGCTTCCTTATTTTTTCTGCATTCCATGATTGCCTGTCCAAACGCATCTGAGCACCTCGATCTCCATCTATCCAGAACTCAATTCGCCTGAAGACCATTTCCATAAATATTGTTTGGGGGCACATCCATCCACAGAAAATTCGTCCAAATGCAACGGTAAAAAGGGCAATAAAAATTACCCCTATGATCATAGAGATTACAAAAAGATGGAAATCCTGGGGCCAAAACGGAAAGCCAAAAATATTGAACCTGCGTTCCAAAACATTAAACATAAGGAACTGGTTGCCATTTATCTTAACAAATGGAGAAGCAAATAGGAAAATCAATAATCCGTAACTAACCAATTTTCGATATTTATAGTACCTTCCACTAGGTTTTTTGGGGAATATCCAGGCCCGCTTTCCTTCCTCGTCAATGGTCCCAATACTATCCCTGAAATTCTCTTCCATAGTTTTAATTACTACTCCCGCTTCCTGCCGGAGCAGGCGCTAAACATTCATAACAACAGTTATAGAACCTGTCTTTTGTTCCAGAACAGCCTTTAAAGAACCTATTTTCCTATTTTGGTGCATTCTCATCCACCCATAGATCTCCTTCCGCTGCCTTGGGATTAGCGGGTGTAGTACCTTGGAAATTAAGTAAATAACTAGATACCTGGGCAATTTCTAACGGTTTGAGCGTTTGTTTCCAGGAAATCATTCCTTTGCCGGCTCGTCCTCCTTCAGAAACGGTATTAAAGACATTTTTAATTCCACCTCCCGATATCCAATATTCATCTGTAAGATTGGGCCCAATTCCTCCGCCACCATCTGCCATATGGCAAACAACACAATTAGCTTCAAAGATTGATTTTCCTGCACTAATATCAGAGGCCTCTGTTAACAATTCAACTGTATTGATATCAACCAAATCCTTAGCAGTTTTTTTATAAGCTTCTATTTCGGCCTGTGCTTCTGCTACCTCCAGCTCATATTCCAAATCCTGGTCATAATCGCCATATATTTCGAATCTTATCAGGTAAATAACACCAAAAATAATCGTCGCATAAAAAAGGTAAACCCACCAGGGCGGCAACTCATTGTCAAGCTCTTTTATGCCATCATAGTTGTGATCTAAAATTATTTCACCTTCAGCTTCTATGGGTTTGGAGCCTAATAGTTTTTGGTACATTTTCTTACCCCAACTCCATTCCCATTGTTTTGATTTAGATTCCGGATACCTTTCTTTGGCTTCGTCAGAAAGGGTTTGAAACTTAATATTTTCAATGGACTTTAAAATAAGTTCAATAGCAATTAAAATCAATAACACCATTAATAAAAATAACTGTGTAATGGGGTATTCAATAAATGCGGGTTTTTCTCCGGAGTCAATAAAGTACTCCATCAATCCGAAGATGATAAAGAATATTACTGGGATTCTGATCCACCAGGGTGACATATTTTTCATGGCTCTTATTGTTTTGGTTGATTATCTTCTAATGGTATTTCACTTACTTCTTTTATATGTTCTTTAGAGGCGGTAAATACCCACCAAAAAAGAATGGCAAAAAATACAAAGAAGATAAGTAGTGATATCATGGGATAGGTGGCAATGCCTTCCATACTTTCCATGTGATTTTTTATAAATTTTAGCATGATCTACTTGTTTTCTGACAATAATTCGTCGGTTTCCTTAACTTTAATATCTGTACCTAAGCGCTGTAAGTAAGCGATTAGTGAAACGATCTCACGATCGCGCATTTCTACAAAATCCAAGCCGTTTTCCGCGGCGTATTTTTTATCAGCTTCATAAGATTTGACAAAATCGGGATCAGCATAAAGATTTTCTTCAATTTGGATGGACTGTTCTTCCATAGAAGCCTCTGCATTCGCAATTTCCTCTTCCGTATAAGGGACACCAAGACTTACCATGGCCTCCATTTTCCCCTGTATACCACTTCTGTCGTGTTCATTGAGGACCATCCACTGATATGCCGGCATTATAGAGCCTGATGAGGTGCTTTGCGGGTCATACATATGGTTAAGATGCCAACTATCGGAATATTTACCCCCAATTCGCAATAAATCGGGCCCTGTACGTTTACTACCCCAAAGGAATGGGTGATCATAGACAAACTCCCCGGCTTTGGCATATTCCCCATAGCGCTCCACCTCACTTCTGAAAGGACGAACCATCTGAGAATGACAACCAACACAACCTTCACGTATATAAAGATCTCTTCCCTCCAATTCTAAAGGACTATATGGTTTTACACTTGTAATTGTTGGTATATTGGACTTTACCAGAATAGTAGGGACTATCTGGACAATCCCTCCAATAAGAATGGCAATGGTTGCAAATATTGTCAATTTAATGGGTTTACGTTCCAGCCAGGTATGATACGTTTCTCCTGATGTTCTTTTTTTGGAAACCCGGGTTAAAGCGGCTGCTTCCGCAAGTTCATCTTCCACCTTGCTACCCGAGCGAACTGTAACCACTATGTTGTACAACATTACAATAAACCCAATAATGTAGAGGCTACCACCAATTGCTCGCATCCAGTACATTGGCATAATTTCATTTACTGTCTCTAAGAAGTTCCCGTAAACAAGCGAGCCGTCCGGATTAAATTCTTTCCACATTAAAGCTTGTGTAAAGCCGGCCACATACATTGGCAATGCATATAAAATGATCCCTAATGTCCCAATCCAAAAGTGGAAATTAGCCATGGGCACAGAATGTAATCTCGTTTTAAACATTTTAGGCACCATCCAGTAAATCATTCCAAAGGCCAGAAAACCATTCCAGGCCAGAGCACCTACATGAACATGCGCAATAATCCAGTCACTAAAATGAGCTATGGCGTTTACATTTTTTAAGGCTAACATGGGACCTTCAAAAGTCGCCATCCCATAACCTGTAATTGCAACCACCATAAATTTAAGGGTTGGGTCTGTACGTACTTTATCCCATGCACCTCTAAGGGTTAACAATCCATTTATCATACCTCCCCAGGAAGGCGCTATGAGCATAATTGAAAATGCCACACCTAAATTTTGTGCCCAATCGGGTAAGGCTGTATAAAGTAAATGGTGAGGTCCGGCCCAGATATATATAAAAATCAATGACCAGAAATGGACGATAGATAATCTATAGGAGTAAACCGGTCTGTTCGCAGCTTTAGGAACAAAATAATACATAAGTCCTAAAAAAGGTGTGGTGAGGAAGAAAGCCACAGCGTTATGTCCGTACCACCATTGTACAAGAGCATCCTGAACCCCTGCATATACCGAATAACTTTTTAAAACGCTAACAGGCAATTCTAAACTATTGAAGATATGTAGAACTGCAACTGTTACAAATGTGGCCAAATAGAACCAAATGGCTACATAGAGGTGACGTTGTCTTCTTTTAACCATCGTTCCAATCAGGTTCCATCCAAATGCGACCCAAACTAGCGCAATAGCAATATCAATAGGCCACTCCAACTCTGCATATTCTTTAGACGTACTATATCCAAGAGGAAGCGTGATTGCCGCAGCTACAATTATGCTCTGCCACCCCCAGAAGTTAAATTTACTTAGAAAATCGCTAAACATACGGGCTTTGAGCAAACGCTGGGTAGAGTAATAAACCCCGGCAAAGATGGCGTTCCCTACAAATGCAAAGATTACAGCATTGGTATGCAATGGGCGAAGTCGTCCAAAACTTAGAAATGATATCCCATCGGTAATATTAGGGAATAGAAACATTAATGCCAGTAGTAATCCTACCAGCATACCAATGATTCCCCAAAACAAGGTGGCATAGAGGAATTTTTTTACGATCTTGTTATCGTAATAGAACTGTTGTACTTCCATAATTACAATTTTTGCTTTTTATTTAGTTGGTTTGATTTTTTGTTTTTGGTATCAGGTTCCATAGTTGTGTTTTTTACAACTTCATCTTCAAATAACATTCTGACTGAGGGCGTATATGAATCATCATATTGACCGCTACGCACGGAAATGATAAAAGCAGCAAAGAAAATCAGTGCTACTACAATACTAATTGTAAGCAATAAATAAATGACACTCATACCTACCTGAATTCTGGCGTAAAACTACATTTGTGGACAATTTCAAAAAATGACATATGTCAGGTTTATTAATTATTTTAATTTTTTTCCTATTACATTGGTTGCAAGTGTAGCAAAAGCCACAATGCTAATTGAACTCAAGGGCATTAAGATAGCTGCAATTACGGGTTCTAACTGTCCTGTCACTGCAAAATAAAGCCCAACCAGATTATACATCAATGAGAGAACAAAGCACAATTTAATAACTTTCATGGCCTTTTTAGAGGCCAGAATATAATTATTTAGATATTTAAATTTTGTAGCATCAAGAATTCCATCGCAGGCAGGAGAGAAAACATTTATGTTTTCAGAAATTGCAAGACCCACATTACTCTGTGCCAGAGCACCGGCATCATTTAAACCATCACCCACCATTAGGACCTTTTTGTCATTGGCCTGTAACTCGCTTATAAACTCCAACTTATCCGTTGGCTTTTGATTAAAATATAAAGGTGTCAACTTGGGTAGAAGCTTTTCCAGCCTGGTCTTTTCTCCTGCATTATCTCCTGATAATACGGCTAAATCCATATAGCGCCTCATTTCTTTAAAAACATCGGAAACTCCTTCCCTGTAATTATTATGAAAAACAAAACACCCCTTATATGAATCATTTGTACTTACGTGAACAGAGGTGCTGTTATAATCACTTTGTTGCTGATGTCCCACAAAATCTGCTGAACCAACTTTTATGTCACTTTTATCCTTAACACCGTGTACTCCTTTGCCGGTATATTCCTTGTAATCATCAAGGGTTTCTATATTGTGCTCTTTTAACAGGGCATAAAGCGATCTGCTTAGCGGATGATTGGAAGCCCTGAGGGTATTTTTTAGCAGGGATTCTTCCTCAACAGTTAGCTCCATGCCTTCGTAGGAGATTGTGCTTGATTGCGCCGTTGTTATTGTACCGGTTTTATCAAATAACGCTGTATCTATTTGAGCCAATTGCTCTATTACACTACTGTCCTTCAGGTAGAGTTTCTTACGTCCGAAAATCCGTAACATATTACCCAGAGTAAACGGGGCGGCAAGTGCAATGGCACACGGACAGGCTATGATAAGTACAGCTGTAAAAACATTAAATACTTTACTGCTGTCCTGGAACATCCAAAAAGATGCTGCCACAATAGCTATAGTTAAAACAGCAATTGTAAAGCGTTTTCCAATGCTGTCTGTTAAAGTTTGAAAAGCGGTTGACTTGTCTTTTTGGAAAACAGAATTACTCCACAATTGTGTAAGATAGCTCTGAGAAACACTTTTTAAAGTTTCTATTTCAATAGCGCCATTACATTGTTTTCCACCTGCAAAAACTTTATCACCGGAATTTTTTTGGACCGGTTCAGATTCTCCGGTTACAAAACTATAATCTATTTGTGCCTTCCCGCTTATTAGAATTCCATCTACCGGAATTAGTTCCTCATTTCTTATAAGTAACCTATCGCCACTCTTAATAGCATATATCTGTACCGTTTCTTCTTTCCTTTTTTTGCCTAATCTGGTAACTGCAATCGGGAAATAGGACTTGTAGTCTCGCTCAAAAGAAAGGAATGAATATGTTTTTTGTTGAAAGAACCTCCCCACCAGGAGGAAGAAAATTAAACCCGTAAGACTGTCAAAGAAACCAGAACCCAGGTCAAAGAATATTTCGTAACTACTGCGAATAAAAAGAACCAAAATACCAAGTGCAATTGGCACGTCAATATTTAAAAGTCCCGATCGCAATCCTTTATATGCTGAGATCAGATAATCACTGCCTGCATAAAATACTACAGGTAGCGCAAAAGTAAACATCAGCCATCTGAATAAACCTTTGTATTGATCCAGCCAAAATTCCCCAACTTCAAAATACTCAGGAAAAGATAAAAACATAATATTCCCAAAGGCAAAACCCGCAACACCCAGTTTATAAATTATACTTCTATCTATTTTGCTCTTTCCCTTATCATAATCTTCAAGGGAAATATAGGGTTCATAACCAATTCTTGCCAGTAATATAACCAGTTCTTTTAATGAAACCAGTTCCCTGTTATAGGTTATTCTAACTGTTTTTTTTGGGAAGTCTACCTGCGAATTCGTGACTCCGGGATGTAGTTTTTTTAAATTTTCCAGTATCCATATACATGAACTACAATGTATTCCCGGAATAAATAGATTAACAATTTGAATAGTTCCATCATCAAATTCAATTAATCTCTGAGCTATGGTATCGGAATTTAGAAAATCATATTTCCCTTCAATTGCTAATGGAGTAGTGCCAGCACCGGATTGAAGATCATAGTAATAGGATAGATCATTAGATTGAAAAATCTCATATACCGTTTTACATCCGTTACAACAGAAGTTTTTATCGTCAAATACTATCGCCGTAGTGTTACAATCATCACCACAGTGGTAACATTTAGTCATATTCTAAAACATTTGCTTAATACCTGAATGTGAAATTGCAGTAATTTACTTAAAATATATATGATATTTGTCACCTTTTCAATAATTTTGCATCAGTCTAAATTAAAATCCATGAGTTCTGAAAACAGGTGTGAGCATTGCATAATTCGTCAATTTAACTCTTTGCGTGCCATGAGTAAGGAAGAATTAAAGCAGGTATCAGATTCAAAGACTTCCATAACCTATAAAAAAGGTGAGGCAATTTTCGAAGAAGGTGAAAAACTGAATGGTGTTTTTTGTGTTCGGGATGGGGTTTCAAAGCTTTCTAAACTAAGCTCTAATGGAAAAGATCAAATAGTGAAATTGGCTACGAAAGGAGAAGTTATGGGCCAGCGTTCTGTGATTTCAGAAGAGACCTCAAATCTAAGTGCAGTTGCTGTAAATGATATGGAGCTTTGCTTCATTCCCAAAGAAGTTATCGTTAATACCCTACATAAGAATCCTGATTTCACATTTGAGGTACTTCGCTTAATGGCGCATGACTTAAAGGAAGCAGATGATGTGATTGTAAATATTTCCCAGAAAACAGTAAAACAACGTATCGCAGAAGCATTCCTTTATCTTAAATCTAACTATGGTGAGGATGCAGATGGATATTTATCCCTTAGCCTTTCCAGAGAGGATATTGCTAATGTTGTAGGTACTGCCACGGAATCCTGCATTCGAATTATTTCGGAATTTAAAAAGAAGGGCTTGCTAAAGAGTTCCGGTAAGAAACTTGGAATTTTGGATGAAAAAAAATTAAGAGATCTTGCTGAAGGATTTTAGTTAAACGCCAGTATGGCCCCTGCCTTCAGTAAA
>RCNB010000526.1_pt1 | contig 30345 bp, 23 predicted proteins | sample 2041321 | NCBI WGS metagenome assembly RCNB01 (sample SAMN09708232, study PRJNA481090) | Marine sediment metagenome, whole genome shotgun sequencing project. | reverse complement strand
TATGCTTCCTTTGCCAAACCTGCCGCCAAACTACTACCAACAGCACCGGCCCAAGTCCAACCGCGACTACCTTTAAAAACTTTGTGAGCCGCATAACCACCAACGGCACCAATAACTGCGCCAGCACCTACATGTTTGGCTGCATTTGTCGTAGCTTGGCCTTTAACGGTTGTACAACCCAAAAGAAAAGTTAGCAAAAGGATCGTTTTATTCATTTTATAAATGTGTTTATACCAACAGTACGAACGTAAAAATGCGTTACTAATTTCATCGTAAATGGCCCTTCTTAAATAGCTAAAACATTTGAAACCACCACCTACCCTACTTTTAGGACTATATTGGTATTTTGGCCTAGGAATAGGGATTTTAACGTATAAATACCTTTGTAAAACGTAAGAAATAAATAAATTGAAAGACTTTTAAGTAACTAAGGTACTGACATGAAAACACTATTTCACAAAGCAACAACAAGAGGGCATGCTAACCATGGCTGGCTCAACTCCTACCACAGTTTTAGTTTTGCCAATTACCACGACCCAGAGCGTATGAACTTTGGCGTGTTACGTGTACTCAATGATGATACCGTTACCGGCGGCCGGGGTTTTGGCACCCACCCCCATGCGAATATGGAAATCATCTCCATTCCGCTAGAGGGCGACCTAAAGCATATGGATGATATGGGAAATGCTACTGTCATAAAACAAGGCGATGTACAGGTCATGAGTGCGGGTACCGGAATCGCGCATAGCGAGTACAATAAGAATAGGGATAAGGAGGTAAAATTTCTTCAGATATGGGTAATTCCAAAAACAACTGATGTTACGCCGCGCTACGGTCAGATTTCTTTGGAGGATATTCGCACCAAAAATAGTTTCTATCAAATTCTATCGCCTAACAAAGACGATCAAGGAGTTTGGATACACCAAGATGCCTGGTTTAGTATTGGCGAGTTTGACACCAATAAAACTGGGTCGTATGCGGTACACAAAAAAGGAAACGGAGTTTATCTATTTGTTCTAAAAGGAAAAGTAAGCGTTAACGAGCAAGAACTAAACGAAAGGGATGGTTATGGGATTTGGGATACCACCAATTTTACCTTGCACGCAGCTAGCCAAGCTAGCGTATTGTTAATGGAGGTGCCCATGTAGTCATGTGTTCTTAAATACCCTTCATAAACGTTTGTTACTCCCTTCTGCGATACACATATACCTAGTTTGCTTTCTGTTCGTATTTTAAATGCTCTGGCGCAGTTATACCTAAGTTTCTTGGATGCATACTAATTGCAGAATAAACAACTAGTTTACAGCAGTCTTTCTTGCCACAATGCACAGTTTTATTTTGTACACCAATCATGATCATTTCGTATATCACTTTTTAAAAAAACAAATTTGATATATAAAAAATATCACTCTTGAAAAACTTTCTAAAACCTAGCAAAATATAGCTTTAATGGAAAAATTGTATTTTAGTTGCTCGCATCAAAACTTACACCTATTTATGTATTGCCTACAATATAAAAAAACAAATTATGAATAAATTATTCCTCCTTCTTTGTATATTATTTGTTTCGTGCGAGTCAAATAAGAAAAATAAAAGAGATAAAACTGCTCAGTTTGAACAACCACCTGGTTCCTTTTTTGAACAACAAGTTGACTCTTTGCGAATAGCATATAAAATACCTGGAATTAGTATAGGAATTTCCATCAATGATTCAATACATCTAATTAGAGGTTTTGGAATGGCTAACATTGAGCAAGGAATTCCAATGACAGGAAATACACCTTTACGAATAGCTTCATTGACCAAACCGATTTTTTCAACAATTTTTATGCACCTTATAGAAAATGATAAAATTGATTTTAATTGGAAAATTAAAGACTATTATCCCAATTATTTGGAAAGTTGCATAAGAATACACAGATATTTGAATGAAGAGATGCCAGAGTATTCCTTTCTCTTGAATAATTATCAACCTGAACGTGACGACATTTTATTAAAGCATCATCTAACTCACACTGCTGAAAATATTCCTGGAACTAAATATAAGTACAATGGTTTTCTCTATGGTATGCTATCTGATGTTGTGGAGACAGCAACACAACTAAAATTTGATAAATGGGTCGACAGCTTGGTCATTAAGAAACTGAACTTAAAGCATTCCGCTTCCTCACAATTAGATAAATCCAAAAAAATAATATTGGATGAAATTGCATTGCCATATAAAATCGATAACAACGGAAATTTTGAAAGAACTAAATTTCCAAACCTCGAATTAAATGCAGGAGCTGGTCTTGTTTTCTCTGTCTCTGATTTATTGCTGTTTGATAAAGCATTTGACAATAACAAGATTATCTCAAAAGAAAGTAAAGAAATAGTACTCAAACAATTTGAGTTGGAAGACCAAAGTCTTTCGCCTTACGGTTATGGCTGGTTTGTTCAAAAATATAATGGGTACACCTTGGTTTGGCACTACGGGTTACAACCAAACGCCTATTCAGGACTTTACCTCAAAGTTCTTGAGAATGACTTGACTTTAGTGCTTTTGGCAAACAGTGAAAATTTAAGCAAACCTTTTGATTTAGGCAAAGGGAATGTCTTGAATTCAAAGTTTGCAAATGTGTTTTTAAACGAATTCTTGAATGAATAAAATATAATACTGCAGGGTACACAGTGTATAAAACATAGCTAGTAAGTTCTTAGTCGAAAGGCTTGTGTGTATTACAAAGACCGTTGTGCTTCATTATGACCGACCAATAACCAACGATAAGATTTTTTAGAAAAATTAGACAAAAATTATTGACCGAAAACAAAGTAAAAAATAATTGCTGTAGCAAGCCTACTTACTAAAGTCCTAGCAGACTTTCTATTCCGTTCTTATTTCTTAAATTAGGTCCTTAACCACGTAAAAAAATCATATCCAAAACGTTTACCGTCAATTTGATTCTTCCTGAATCATGCAAACAAAAAACAAATGTATTTGTATATGTATAAAAAAGAGGGATATATGAGCCGTTAAAACCAATCTAATAACTATGAAGTATTTAGTATATTTTTTTCTACTACTACCACTATTAGGAACTGGACAAGATATTGATTTTGTAACTAATTCTAGATTGGTATTAGGTGAAAGCAAAGACAAATCTGCTTCAGTGAGCGCTGGAGACATCGATAATGATGGTGATATTGATTTAATAGTAGCCAATGGTAGACATTGGCCGCAGTCAAACAAGATATTCGTCAACAATGGGTATGGAATCTTTACGGTATCAAAATTACTTGATGATATTAAAGATACTAGTTACGCTACAGAATTAGCTGATTTTGATAATGATGGAGATTTAGATGTTGCTGTGGGTAATGATATGGCCCCAAATACTATTTATCTAAATGATGGAAATGGAAATTTTCTAAAATTGAGTCATTTCGGAAATCTATATTCGCCTACAAGAAATTTGAAAACAACAGATATTGATTCGGATGGAGATATTGATATACTTATCACCAATAGAGGAAAAGAAAATGAAATATGCTTAAATAACGGTAAAGGGGAGTTTACCAAAATAATAAAATTTGGTTCAAAAGAGGACTCGACCATTGATGTAGATGTTGTGGACATAAATAAAGATGGTCATAAAGATTTAGTCTTAGCCAATAGGGATGGACAGCAAAACTTCATCTATTTGAATGATGGAAAATTAAACTTTACAAATAAAATTCCATTTGGTAGCGGAACAGATGAAACAAGATCAGTTGGCGTAATTGATATTGATAACGATGGTTATCTGGACATTATCACTGCTAACATCCAAGAACCAAATATTATCTACTTCGGTAATGACAAAATAGATTATAATAGAAAAATAGTTTTTGATAGTGCTCCCAATAATTCATACTCTTTAGATTTTGGAGATTTAGATGGTAATGGGAGTGTTGACATTGTTGTGGCGAATTCAGGCAGACCAAACCAAGTCTTTCTAAATTTTGAAAATGGAACTTTTTGGAAAAAAATTAGCTTAAGGAATGAAAAGCTATCAACATATGATATTATTCTTGTAGACTTAAATAATGATAGCAGATTGGACATTATAGAAAGCAACTCAGATGACATTAATTACTGCTACCGTAATATATTGAAAATCAAGAAGGATTAAAACTGGTTGTAACACCGCATAAAATTAATTGTTAGGCCTCACCCTACATATATTCCTAAAATGAAGTACTTCTACCTTTTTCTTATTGCAATACTTATAGTTCTGAGTTCTTGCTCCAAAACGGAACCTATTTTGAAAATTGGCCTTATAGCTGACCCTCAATATGCGGATAAATCAACTACAGGCAAAAGATATTATAGAGAATCCTTATGGAAACTGGAAGAAGCAATTGACACCTTTAATTATAATCAGGTTGATTTTGTTCAAAACCTCGGTGATATTATAGATGTTGATTGGGCAAGTTATGATTCAATTATACCTGTTTACCAAAAACTTAATCCGGGTATAGAAAATCATCAACTGCTGGGTAACCATGATTTTTCCATTGACACAACTAGGTTCAAAAATTTACTTAAAAAACTATCAATGCCTAATTATTATTATTCTTATTTAAAAAATGGTTGGAGATTTATCGTGTTGGATGCTACTGATTATTCTTATTTTTCAAATTCGCTGCATAATCACGATACCAATCAGGTGAATTCATATTATGAAAATACTATGGGGAAATCGAATAACTACAATTGGAATAGTGCAATAGGCATGGCACAACAAAATTGGCTTGAAGCGCAATTGGATAGTGCGAAAATATTAAATCAAAAAGTGATACTTTTTTCGCATATGCCGTTGAGACCTGAAGGGAATCCGCACAATCTGTGGAATGATTATGAAATTATTAACCTGATTGAGAATAGTTCAAATGTAGTAGCATTTATTAATGGACATAATCATTCTGGGGACTATGTCTTCAAAAACGGCATACACTACATTACAATATTTGGGATGGTAGACACTATGATTAGCTCCTATGGAATTCTTGAGATTTATAGAGACAGTTTGGTGTTGAAAGGGTATGGAAATCAAAAAAAAATAGTTATGAAAACGTTTGGTAACTAAGCAAATAGTGCGGGAGGTGATTTGTAATAGATAAATTAAAAAGAAAGTTAGTATTATGCTGAGAAAATATATTGGACAAATAGTATTTTTTTTGATTGGCTTTCTATCGTTGAATGCTCAAAATAACAATGAGGTTCCCATTCCTTCACAAGCCCAGTTGAATTGGCAAAATGCTGAACTCGCTGCCTTGGTATGCATAGACCTGCATGCCTTTGACGGTAAGTTTTATATCCAAAAAGAAGCACGAGTTCGCCCCATTGAGGATTATAATATTTTCAATCCACAAAGTTACAATACCGACCAATGGGTAAAGTCATTAAAGGATGCGGGATTTAAAATTGCCATACTTACGGTTAGTCACGAAACTGGTTTCTTCTTTCACCAAAGTGATGCCACACCCTATAACATGAAGGCACTAAAATGGAGGGATGGAAAAGGCGATGTGCTAGCAGACTTCAAGGCATCATGCGAAAAATATGGCATTCTTCCAGGAGTTTACATCGGTATACGTTGGAACTCCTTCTACGGGATACATGATTTTAAAGTCGAAGGAGAAAGTGAATTCGCAGAAAACCGGCAACAACACTATAACACAATGGTAGAAAAGATTGTTGAAGAGATTTTTACTAGATATGGCGACTGGGCTATGGTTTGGTTCGATGGTGGAGCCCATGGACCCGAACAGGGAGGTCCGGATGTTTTATCTGCTTTTGAAAAGTACCAGCCTAATTGCCTGTTTTACCATAATCTACAAAGAGCAGATATGAGATGGGGCGGGAGTGAGTCAGGAACGGTACCCTACCCAAGTTGGGGTACATTTCCTTATGTTTCCACAGGAGCTGGGGAAAGCGCTAAAAAAGACATAAGTGCAAATAATTATGCCTTGCTAAAAACTGGAGATCCAGAAGGACAATACTATATGCCCGCTATGAGTGATGCTCCACTGAGGGGGAATGGAGGCCATGATTGGTTTTGGGAACCTAATAGGGAACAACTCATTTACCCTTTAGACAAACTAGTGGATATGTATTACCATTCTGTGGGGCATAATACAAGTCTAATTTTGGGTGTTACGCCCAATTCAGATGGACTTATGCCTGAACTTGATGTTAAACGTCTTAAAGAATTTGGAGATGAAATAACGCGAAGGTTTGCAAGTCCAATTGTATCTATTTCCGGTACGGGTAAAAAGATAAGCCTGAAACTTCCTGAAAAGAAAAAAGTAAATCAGATTGTGTTAATGGAAGATATTTCAAAGGGGGAACGTGTTAGAAAATTTAAAATAGAAGGAAAGATCCATAAGGGTTGGTTTACTATTTTTGAGGGTTCCGTTATAGGTCATAAATTCATCTATCAGTTTGATAAAATGGAGGTTCTGGCAGTTCGGTTGAATATTGGCGAATCAAAAGGGGAACCAAATATCAAGGAATTTAGTTTATACTGGATAGATCAAAAATGAATGACGCGTGGTAACTAGCGCAATGCCCTAATACGAGTATCACTTGATTTGGCAAGTATTTTGAATACTATAATTAGCAGGAAATTACAATAGAAGCATATTGAAATCCTGCACTAAACACAGCTTGATCGATAGCACAAATATCCACCCACCTATAAATTTGTAGTGCGTAAAATAGTAACTTTCATATGATGGGCTTAATTATTTTATGTTGGGGGTTTTACTCTTACGCTCTTAGTACTATGTATCCCATTCTTTTTGCTCTTTGTATTTGTTTGTGATTACCACTTTTTAGATTTAGGTATTTATTGAAGTTGCCTTTTTCTATAAGAAGAAGGTGTAATTCCTTCAAATTTTTTAAACGCACTATTAAAAGAAGATAGGCTGCTAAACCCTGTATCATATGCTATTGAAGAAATTGTAAATTTTTCGCTCTCTGTCTTGGAAAGCATTTTTTTTGCATCTTCAATTCGATAATAGTTTATAAAATCATTAAAGTTCCGTTTCGCATTTTCATTAATAACCGAAGATGTCTTTTGTGCAGTTTGTCCAATTAACTTACCTAGTTTTGAGAGCGATAAATCGGAATTGAGATATAATTTTTTGTCTATTATTAATTTAGAGATTTCACTAAACAACATCGTATTATCATTCTCTTTAAAAGCTTCTCCATCAATCTCTGTAGCTTTTAACTGAAATGCTTTATAGCTTAAAAAATAGATAGCTATAGAATACATTATAGGACCAATAATATAAGGGACTTCATCATCCAAAATATTTAGAGTATATGAAATCCAAATAATTACAAAGCCTATAATTAGTAAGCGCAACCAATCAAATATTGCTTTTTGTGATTTTGTCTGTATCTCTTTTTGATGGTTCTTTTTTATATTTTGTAAAGTTCTCCAGGCTAGAAAAATATAAAAAGCGAAATGGAGGTAGATAAAAATAAGCACACTTGAAAATAAGATGACAGCCATGCTATTATTGTCTTCAAACCATTGCTTGGTAATAAAAAGACTTGAAACAAAAACTAAAAAAAATGGCATTAACTCCGCTACATAATTTTTTGCCAACTTAAAATTGGGACGCGTCATTCCTAGTACATACCATCTTAATAATGGCCCAATAAATAGCATGGTAGCCAATCCTGCGAAAATAAATACCGGTTCTAAATCATCACCAAAATTCATCATTACGGATTTCCCTATTCTGAAAGCCATAAAGATTAAAATCAATCCTAATAAAAGATTGGTTACTGTTTTTTTCTTTTTAAAGAAACACAAATAGAAAGCAAATAACACACCATGCAAAAGCCCTGCACTACTAACAATAATAATAAGTATATCTAAAAAACTCAATAAAATAATTTTTTAAATTTAATGGTTTTTAACCAGTAAAAGAAAAGGGAAATATTTCAAGGAACTTATACTTTTAAAGCAACTACTCGTTTTTAAATTTACCATCAGCATAAGAAACCAACCGAACTAAACTAAAGAAACGTCCTATATCTCCTTGCATAACCGCTATTACACTATGGGACGCTATGAATTCTATTGCAATTGGGGTGTTCTCACGAGATGCCATCGTTTCAATTAATGTCTTAGCTTTCTCTGATCCATGATTTTCATAAACTTCCAAAACTTTTACAGCATTTTCTTCAGCAGTAATTTGTCTATACTTTGGCGTATATCCTAATTGTTTAATCATGGTTTCTGCCAATATCCATGTAGACCAAGGGTTTTGTCCGGTTACCAAGTTTTCATCATGGCTAATTTTCTCCAAATACATTGCGCCTTCATTAAATTGTGCTCCTTTAGCAGCCAATTTATCCTGTAAAAGAAAAGGAAATATAGATTTTGCATCAGGGATTAAAAGCAACTCTTCTTTATTTGTAAAGGCACTTATTTTTTTGTTTTCAATAAGAGGTCGTCCATTATCTAAAGTGACATTTACCAACGCCGCTGGTCCATGACAAACTGCTCCGATAACCTTACCAGATTGATAATAGTTTCGAACTATAGATTGGATTGCTCTATTGTCTGGAAAATCGAACATGGCACCTTTTCCTCCAACAAAAAATACAGCTTGATACTCTTCTTCAGCCACATCGGCAATTGCAATGGTATGGCTTGTTTTATATTGTGCAATGGAATCGTTTAAAAACGCGTAATCAAATTCCCCCATGTCGTCATCGTCAATAACAACAGGTGGTTTACCTCCTAAAGGGCTGGCAATATCTACATCAAAACCATTTGCTTTAAAAACATAATAGGCACGTGACAACTCTGTTAATTCATATCCTGTGCTTTTGCCACTGCTTCCCATAGTATTGCTACTGGTAACTACTGCTAATATTTTCCCGCGTTTTGGGATAACATCCTCAAATAAATACGGAATAGTATCAACGGAGCTTGTTTCTAATGTTTTAAACCTTTCTTTAATTTCATCTATGGGAAGTAAACTCATAAACCATATTCCAAAAGAAATAAGCACCACTAGTAAACTTGTAATTGAAATGAGTATCCATTTAAGGATAGGATATTTTTTAAGCATGACTCTTACTTTTATAATTATTTAGCGAATTACAGTAAATAAGCTTGTAATAGCTGAAGAAATGATAATTTCATCAGAGTAAAATATGATTTAGGTCATATTAAGGCACGTATACATCGCTTGCAGATTTGGATTTTTCTTAAGTCGTTTTAAACAAAACTGAAAGTCTAGCAAAAGAAAATGACCACTTAAAAAAGGAGACTAGGAGTAATCATTAGTTCAAAAAAAAATCTAAAACTGAATTTATTTCTGATAAAGAGTCAATGAAATAACTACAAATTCATAGGGCTAGTACCAAATAAAAAAACTTATCATTTTAGTTCTAGTTTACTAACAAAAACTTACCGGATTTTCTATTCGGTTTCTAATTGTTAAATTAGTTTTTTAAGTACGGAACAAATCATAGTAGAAATGTTAGCAACGATAATAAAAACCAAAAAGATGCCTAGAAAACACATTTTGATTCTGTTAACGATTTTATTAATTGTTAGTTCACATGTTTATTCTCAAGAGTACATACTTTATAAGCAGATTGATACTACCAAATTATTTATGGAAGTATTTTATCCCGAAAAGGTGGATTCGTCCAAATCATATCCCGCTATGGTTTTCTTTTTTGGTGGGGGTTGGATAGGTGGCGATAGATCTCATTTCCTAAATCATGCGAAGTATTTTTCTAAAAGAGGTTTAGTTTGTTTTCTAGTTGATTATCGAACTAAAACAAAGAATAATACAACCCCTTTTGAATCGCTCAAAGATGCTAAATCTGCTATTCGGTTTATTAGAAAAAATACATCAAAATTTAGTATTGATTCAACTAGAATTGTAGCCTCTGGCGGCTCAGCCGGTGGACATCTTGCTGCTGCAACAGCATTAATAGAAGATTTTAATGAAGATTCTGATGATTTGACTTTAAGTTGTATACCAAATGCCTTAGTACTTTTCAATCCTGTTATTGATAATGGCCCTGGAGGCTATGGTTACGAAAGAATTGGTCATAAATACAAAAGATTTTCACCCCTCCATAATATCAAAAAAGGAACACCACCTACAATTTTTTTCCTTGGAACAAATGATGCCCTAATCTCAGTAGAAACTGCTGAATATTATAAAAAAGTAATGGAAAAAGTAGGAAGTAGATGTGAACTAGTACTATATGAAAGACAAGGCCACGGGTTTTTTAATTATAAGAATTTTAAATATTATGAAAAAACTGTTTTAGAAGCTGATAAGTTTTTGCAGTCACTTGGTTATTTAAACGATAAACCAAGCGTTAAAATTGAATAGAATAATAATCATAGCTACATATGAATTTTAGAAAAATAATCCTATTTGCTATTTTAGTACTATTAATTACTAATTGTAAGACACTAGAGAAAAACAATTCAGTATCCCAATTTTATTCATTTGATAAGACAAAAATTGTATTTACAGATGAAGGAAATGGAGAAGCGGTAATGCTAATTCATGGTTTTATTATGAATGGTAGCTATTGGAACAAAACTGTTTTAAAAAAATTATTGATAGATCAGGGATATCGCGTCATTATTCCAGATTTAAGAGGTAATGGAAAATCAGATAGACCAAAAGATAAGGAAGCTTATAAAAATAATGCAGAAATAAAAGATCTTCTTGCACTGGCAGACCACCTACAGTTAAAAACATATATGGCTATTGGATATTCTCGTGGGTCAATCATATTGGCAAAACTACTTACGCAAGAAAAACGGATTTCCAAAGCTGTTTTTGGAGGAATGGGACTTGACTTTACGAACCCAGATTGGGAAAGAAGAATTGCTTTTGCTGATGCTTTTTCTGGTCGAACACAACCAAATAAAATAACTAAAGGCGCTATTGAATACGCTAAATCTATTAATGCTGACATAAAGGCATTGGGATTTCTGCAGGATTACCAGCCTGTTACCTCTTTAATGGAACTACAAACTATAAAAATTGAGACTTTAATAATTTGTGGAAACCAAGATATGGATAACGGTAGTCCAGAAGACTTACAAAAACAAATACCAAATAGTACATTACTTATCGTAAAAGGTGATCACAATAACACATACAAACAAGAAAATTTTGCAGAAGCAATACTAAACTTCTTGCTTAATTAATAACAGCCAGTAATACGGTGTATACGTGATTAATAGGGTTTGTGTTGTTAGTGAAATTCTGCAGATTTTCCTTAGATTCAGTCTCATTTTCTTATTTTAGTTGCATGACAAACGTAAATCACCATGCACCAACTGTCTCATAATTTAAAAAATGAAAATTTTTCTATTCATATCAATATGTTTCCTTTTGGTTTCTTGCAGTATGACGGAAGAGGAAATTAATGCTGAAACCATAGATCAGAACTTGGAGCCTGAAATTGCCTATGAGATTAGCGAGCCCAACAAAATCATTGTGATTGATTCCACATTTACCGGATTACTAGATTTGCCTGCGGATACTGGAGGTGAGCACAAAGCATATCCTCTGAACTTGCAATCCAATGAAGGTTTAGGTGTAGGTTATTATGCCTACACTCCGGGAGGTTACTATGATAATGACAAGGAGTACCCTTTAATCCTATTTTTGCATGGATTTGGACAATCTGGTACTAGAGGGTTTCCACAATTACTTGATAAGGTTTTAGAACATGGTCCTCCTAAATTAATAGAAAATAACAATTGGAACCCAACATATCCAAGCTTAGTTTTTTCTCCACAAATTGATGGTGGTGATTGGGAGCCTCGCGTGGTTCATAATGTTATAGAATATTTAATAGCTACTTATAGGGTTAACATAGAAAGAATTTATATCACAGGTCTTAGTATGGGAGGCAGGGGGTGTTGGTTTTATGAAGGAGATATGGAATATGATAGCTATGCGGCAGCAATAGTGCCTATTTGTGGTAGAGGTGAAGCTGCTTCCTTGCAAAATTTAGTGAACACACCTATTTGGGCCTTTCATGGGACTGATGATACCGTTGTGAACGCTTTTAGCAATGATGGTTCTTTTCAAATGGTAAATGCTTTAAATGCAATTAATCCCAAATTCAAGGCAAAACTAACGATGTATCCAGGAGTCGCACATGATTCATGGCCAAGAACATATGATAGCTCCGGAATGGGCATGGAAAGTTTGGAGCATGACCCATTTGACATGACGATTTATGATTGGATGTTTCAGTTCAGAAAAGAATGAATCTATGGAGTATCCAAAGCTCATTTTTTTTATACATCCGTATATTAAATGAAAAATAGCAAATGCTAACCATACCCATATTCAATAATAAATTAAAGCTTAATGAAAAGGTTTGATTGTTTTTAAGAAATCCGAAAAATCTTTTAGATTTTGCTTTTAGATTTAAAAAGATAAAAATAAAAAGCTATTCTTACTGGCGGAGACGCAAACCAAAAATTTCCTTGCTTGGACACCTGCCGTAGTCAAGTTGTTCGCAATAACTAAAAAAAGAAAAAACAAGTCTATGACACATAAATTTCTAATATCTTTTAGCATCATTTTACTAGTGTCTATTAACCTATTTGCGCAGAAAGGACCACTTAAAATTGGTGTCGTGGGCCTAACCCATACGCATGTGCATTGGATACTTGGCAGAGAAGATATCGGTGATATTCAAATTGTTGGAATTGTTGAACCAAATCAAGAGTTAGCAAAGCGGTATTCCGAACAATACGGGTATCCTATGAATATAGTTTTTAATACAATGGAAGAAATGGTTGCCACAACTCATCCGGTAGCTGTTACAGCCTTCGGTACAATATATAATCATTTAAAAGTTGTTGAAACATGTGCTCCCCTAGGCATTCATATTATGGTTGAAAAGCCATTGGCAGTAAGTTTAGAACATGCAAAAAAAATGGAAGTCTTAGCTAAAAAACACAACATCCACCTGCTTACTAATTACGAAACTACGTGGTATCCTACCAATCATGAAGCCTACAAATTAGTTAATAAAGATTCTATAGGAGCCATAAGAAAAGTAGTGATTAGAAGCGGTCACAAGGGACCTAAGAAAATTGGAGTTAACAAAGAATTTTTGGATTGGCTAATAGATCCTATTCAAAATGGTGGAGGTGCAATTACGGATTTTGGTTGCTATGGCGTCAATTTAATGACCTGGTTAATGAAAGGCGAGAAACCGCTGACCGTTACCGCCGTAACACAACAACAACAACCCGAAAATAATCCAAAGGTAGATGATGATGCAACAATAATTTTAAAGTACCCTAAATCCAATGCAATTGTACAAGCCTCTTGGGATTGGCCAATAGGAAGAAAGGATATGGAAATTTATGGCTTAAAAGGTGTTATTTATGCTGATAACCGCCACGACCTTCGTATCCGTATTTCTGAAGGTTATGACGGTTTTAGGGAGCAATCCTTTAAATTAGAGGAAAGGAAAGCTCCGTTTAATGATCCATTTTCTGTATTTGCAGCAGTCATTAAAAACGAACTAACCCTTAAGCCATTTGATTTATCCTCATTAGAAAATAATATGGTGGTGATGGAAATTTTAGATGCCGCTATCAGGAGTGCTAAGACTAAAAAAACGATTGAAATTAAAAAATAACTACAATCAACAATGCATCAAAAAAATGCCGAATTACACTGAATTCAAAAAGTTTAGTCCGCTTTAACCTCTAAGTAACATGACAGCAATTAACCCTGCATTGGGCTACTATTCTGATACTAAACCTTATTACATATTTTCAAAAACATTCCGCACTTAATGAAATTTAGGAAATCAACATTCAATCTTCTTACCATTCTGTCACTATTTTCGTTTCTAATTTTGTTTATTTCTTGCCAAAATTCTATCTCCAAAACAATAACAAGTCAATCTATCGGACCAAAAAATGGAGCATTATTAATTGGTGGTGGCGGAATGACTGATAAAATGTGGCAGGTGTTTTTAGAATTAGCCGGTAATGAATCTGCAAAACTTGTTATAATTCCAACTGCATTTGATGAAAATTCAATAAACTATGACCCAGAATTTAAGATTTTAAAAAGACAGTTTAAAGCTCGTGGATTTAACGATATCCAGTTTATACACACTAGAGATAGTGTAATTGCGAATACCGATGAATTTGTAAAACCTTTAAAAACAGCTACAGCAGTTTGGCTTACCGGTGGAAGACAATGGAGAACGGCAGATGCTTATTTGCACACCAAAGTACATACGGAATTGAAAAACGTTTTAAATCGTGGTGGAATTATCGGCGGACATTCGGCGGGTGCGTCTATTCAAGGGTCCTATTTAGCAAGAGGTGGAAGGGGGGCAACAGGTGGTTACAAAATAATTAGTACGCCCGAAGTTGGGTTTGGTTTTATTACAAATACCGCTTTTGACCAGCATCATCTTGCTAGAAATAGACAATACGATATGTTTGATTTATTAAGCAATAGACCTGAACTTTTAGGTGTTGGTATAGATGAAGATACCGGAATTTTAGTACAGGGAAATGAATTTGAAGTAATAGGTGATAAATATGTTGCGATTTATGATGGTACCTTTTGGTCGCCCTATTTTAATGCAATTGACACACTTGAAACTGGGAAAAATAAATTCTATGTTTTAAAAAATGGAGACAAATACAACCTGAAAGAGCGTAGAGTTCAACGCAATAAGTTTTTAAAGCCAACAGAAATTACTACGGGAGATCAAAAAGAATACGTTGGGAATTATCTTTTTGAGAAAAGTAAGGTCTTTTGGAATAACATTGTGATTGAAAATGACACTTTGAAATTTCAAATCGTAAGGCGGAATATAAATAGAGAACCTATTCCAATATATGCTTACAAGAAAGATTTGTTTTTTGACACAGATGCTGAATTATGGTTTCATTTTAAAAGAGATAGTTTAGGAAAAATTATTGGATTTGATAAAAAGACCCATCAATTCATTGACGAAAAAAGTCAAAGATTCAATAAAACAAAAGAATAAAAATGAGTAGTAAAGCCCTATATGATTTACTGTTAGTTCTAGCCTACATGCTTCATCTAATTGACCAACGTTGCCTATGAACGAAACACCCTGTATGTAATTATTAATGACTGTCTATTTATGGTAGGTATTCAATTTTTCACTGTGCTTGTACCTAGCGCAAATAGCACTGGGATACGTAGAAGCTAAAAAATGCAACATCTCAATAATTAATTCGTCTTTACCAAAAACACTACAATGAAATTGGCACTAAACTTATTTATCTTTCTTCTGATTTCGCACAATTCTTCAAGCCAAAAGAAAGACATAGCACTATTAACGAACTTGAATGATGGGTACCATATTCAAGATGTTTTAATAAAGACTAGAGACGGAGCAACTATTTCCGCAATTGTGGTAAAGGAAAAAGGAGTAATAGCACCGCAACCTGTACTACTTCAATATACAATATATGCAAGGGGTAATGATATCGAATCATTAAAAGGATCAGTAGATAGAGGATATATTGGTGTAATAGCATACTCGCGTGGAAAACATTATAGCTCAGACGAAATATGGCCCTATGAAAATGATGGTAATGATGCCTACGATGTAATAGACTGGATTAGCAAGCAAAATTGGTCTGATGGAAATGTGGGAATGTTCGGGGGTAGTTATAACGGGTTCACACAATGGGCCGCAGCTAAAAAATTACATCCTGCACTTAAAACCATCGTACCCTATGTAGCTAATAGACCAGGAATGGGCTTACCGATGGAAAATAATATTTTTATCAATCCAAATTATGAATGGGCATTTTATGTTGGAAATAATAAGTATTTGGATACAATAGCAGGCAATGACAGACAGCGCACCAGACAAATGCAAAATAATTGGTGGAAAACTGGAGTTGCCTATAAAAAGATGGATAGTATTGACGAAAGACCAAATAAGTGGTTTCAGCGATGGATAAGCCACCCATCATTTGATGAATACTGGCAACAGATGGCACCTTATCATGAAGATTTTGCGCAAATAGACATTCCAGTTCTTACCATTGATGGGTATTACAACGATTCTCAAAATTCAAGTTTGTCCTACACAAGAGAACACTATAAGTACAATCCTAAAGCAGAACATTATTTGATTATTGGTCCCTACGGCCATTTTGGCGCACAAAGAGGTGGGTTTCCAGAGGTAAATGGGTATAAAGTAGATCAAGATGCATTGATAAATACGTATCAAATTACGTATGAATGGTTCGATTATATCTTTAAAAATGGGGTTAAACCAAAAATACTAAAGGACAAAATAAACTATCAGGTAATGGGAGCTAATGAATGGCGAAGCGCTCCCACTTTGGAAAAAATGAATAATGAGTATCTAAAACTGTATTTAGTAGATGAAAAAACGGAAGGCTTCTATTCGCTAAAATCAGAAAAGCAAGAAAAAGAGAAGTATCTCAGCCAAGTTGTTGACTTTACGGATAGGGATAAATGGAATAATAATAACTATTACCCTGACCCTATTGTGTTGGATGAACTCAACACCGATAGCGGTTATGTTTTTATAAGCGAACCGATGCAGGAATCTTTTTTGATTAATGGTTCGTTTGAAGGGGAGCTAATCGCAAATATCAATAAAAAGGATATGGATGTCGGAGTCACTTTATATGAATTGATGCCAAGCGGAGCGTATTTTCATTTATCTTATATTATTTTTCGTGCCAGCTATGCAAAAGATAAAACGGAAAGAAATTTGCTAACGCCTGATGTTAAAGAAACGCTCCCATTTACAAATACGCATTTAGTAAGTAAGCAATTGGAAAAGGGAAGCCGATTGGTTATTTTTTTGGATGTAAATAAAAATCCATTTTCTCAATTAAATTCTGGTTCGGGTAAAGATGTAAGTCTAGAAACTATAGCAGATGGTGAAGAACCCTTAAGAATAATGTGGTATAACGAAAGCTATGTGAAAATTCCAATTTGGAAAGAGTAAGCACATAACAAAAGTCATAAATAATACAAGCTTACTTTCGTTAATGATAGTAGCAATAATTGAAAATTACATATTCTTTATTTAATTCGCTAAAAGGTTTGAAGAAATAGGTTCGCCGACTTATTTTATTACTCCATTAATACTCACAAAAAAAAATTAAGATTAGTTACAACTTGGTCAAATAAATCCCAACTATTGAAAGAATGGGCTTATTCGGGATTTTTCTTTCTCTTTCTATTCGTAATTAATATGCTGGTTCCGAACCACTTCTCTCCTCCTATTACAATAGTTTTACTTTTAATTTCTTACTTTATTTTAAAGAAAAAAGCTGAAAACAAGATAATGGTTTACCAGAAGTGAGGTAAATCATCAACCTTAAAAAAGATATGGTTCATTTAAATCTTTTTTTTAATAAATTGATAGACTTAAATTACAAGCTTCTCCCAAAAACAAACTACCTAAAAGTAGTTTAGCTTAACTTTCAAAAGGAAATTTTTACTCGTTATACAAGAACCTAGCACTGTATACTAATCAAACAACTTACATGAATAAAATACTCACATATCTGGCCTCCAAAATTGGACAAGATTCAAACGATTCTATTTCTCCATTAAGTCAATGGCTAAACCCCAACCTAGTAAGTGTAACGGAAGAAAAGCTAGCGTTTCTTCATACAATCAGAAAGGAAATGACAAACCCTATGCATATTCTCCATGGCGGTATCACCGCAGCCATTATAGATGATGCCATTGGCACAGCGGTGTATTCCTTGAACAACAGCCATGCTTATACCACAGTAAATCTTACTGTGGATTACTTTAGTCCTGCCAAAGAAGGCGACCAAATTATCGCAGAAACCAATATCACCAAAAAGGGTAGGCAAATCATTAATGCCGAATGCCTTGTTTGGAACAGCCAGAGGACTAAGCTCATAGCCAAGGGAAATTCTAATTTAATACGTACCAATTTTCAGATATCCGACCATTCCTAAATTTTACTATACTCGGGACTGAAAAGAAGTCGTAGTATTTCAAAATTATGCGTACAAAAGACGGCCACAACAATCAAAAAAATAGGTAACTTACCTTGTAAAACCATATGTTATGTTGCGGATAGCCCTTTTATTTTTTTATTTTTTATTTTTTTTAAATACCTCTGCCCAAAATTCCGTGATTGGATTTAGCAGTGGCAACGCTGCGAAACAATTAAAATTAGAAACAGCTTTTGAAAAAAATCTAAATGCAACCAACTTGGACAATTGGATGCAACGTATGGCGGCCGAACCCCATTGGGTGGGAACAAAGTTTGGAGAAGATAATGCCAAATGGATACAAAAACAGTTTAAATCTTGGGGTTACGATGCCAAGATAGAAACCTATGACATCCTATTTCCGTATCCAACAGAGCGCGTTCTAGAACTTTTAGGTCCCACTCCCTACAAAGCCAAACTTACAGCAGTTCCGGTAGAAGGTGACCCTTTTACCGCCCAAGGTGATGCACTACTCCCTAGTTATAACGCATTTTCCATTGATGGCGATGTTACCGCGGAACTCGTTTTTGTAAACTATGGGATTCCCAAAGACTATGAAGAATTAGAAAAACTAGGTATAAGTGTAGCAGGGAAAATAGTCATTGCGAAATACCAAGGGTCATGGCGGGGCATTAAACCAAAGCTAGCGGCCGAAAATGGTGCCATTGGTTGTATTATATATTCCGACCCGCAGGATGATGGCTACGGTCAGGGCGATGTATATCCAAAGGGAGCTTATAAGAATAAGACCGGGGTGCAAAGAGGTTCCGTAATGGATATGCCTACGTATCCAGGTGATGTATTAACACCCGGTTATGGCGCTACTAAAGATGCAAAACGTTTGGACAAAAAGGATGCACCTACAATTACCAAAATTCCTGTATTGCCTATTTCATATGAAGATGCACAACCCTTGTTGGAGGCCTTGGAAGGTCCGGTTGCCCCTACTTCTTGGCGTGGCGGACTACCCATTACCTATCACATTGGCCCGGGACCAGCAAAAGTACATTTAAAGCTGGCTTTTGATTGGAAATTAGTGCCCGCACACAACGTTATTGCTACCATGAAAGGAACCGACTTTCCAGACCAATGGGTCATGCGTGGAAACCACCACGATGCTTGGGTACATGGAGCAAACGATCCAGTAAGTGGTATGGTGGCACTCATGGAAGAAGCTAGAGCTATTGGCGAACTAGCTAAAAAAGGTCAGAAACCAAAACGTACTTTAGTCTATTGCGCCTGGGATGCAGAAGAACCAGGCCTAATTGGTTCTACCGAGTGGGTAGAAGATCATAAAAAAGAACTTCAACAAAAAGTAGTGGCCTATATAAATACAGATGGAAACGGACGTGGATTCTTAGGAGCAGGAGGTTCCCACTCCTTACAAGCTATGGTAAAAGAAGTTGCTGGTACTGTAAAAGATCCGCAAACAGGTGTCTCTGTAAAAGCACGTAAAATCGCTTCACAGATGGTGAACGGAGGCGATGACATGTTTAGCCTTTATGCGCTAGGTTCAGGTTCTGATTACACTCCATTTATACAACATGCAGGAATTGCCTCCTTAAATTTAGGATTTGGAGGAGAAAACGGAGGTGGCGAATACCATACCATTTACGATACCTATCCGCATTATAAACGCTTTAAAGACCCAACCTTTGCCTACGGCGTTGCCTTAGCGAACACCGCAGGAAGAATTACTCTTCGTTTGGCAAACGCAGATATACTTCCGTTCGATTTTAAAGAATGGTACACAACGGTTTCTGGCTACTGGAAAGAAATCACAAGCGAAGCCGATCAGCTGCGAAAAACCGTAGAAAAGCATAACAAGTTAGTAGAAAACAAATCCTTTGAACTGGCATCCGACCCCACAAAACCATTTCATACGCCGGCTAAAAGGAAAAAAGTTCCCTATTTAAACTTTGCCCCAGTACAAAACCAATTAGCATCATTAAATGCTACCATAGAAATGTTGACCCTACAAGATGGTATCGGTGTTTCAAAGACAAAACAAACTACGCTAAACCAAAAATTAATTAGTGCTGAGCGTATGCTTACTTCGGAAAAAGGATTGCCTAGAAGATCTTGGTATAAACATCAAATATACGCCCCTGGATTCTATACCGGTTATGGTGTAAAAACTTTGCCAGGTGTTCGCGAAGCTATCGAGCAAAAGAACTGGGTAGAAGCGCAAGAACAAATTTCTGTCTTAAGCAATACCTTAAAGAATTTTGATAATTTTCTACTAGAACTAAACAATATAATCAATTAAAAATCATCAGAATGGACTCGAATTACATAAAAATTTACAGTGGTAATGCTATGATAGGAAAACGCATAGAACTGGAGCTCTTAGAAGTAGGAATCTCTCCTGTTATTAAGGATGAAGCCGAATCTGCACGCCTGGCCGGCTTCGCTTCCTCCATGCTAGGGAATGTAGAATTACACGTGAATACAGACGAGAAAAAAAAAGCAGTAGCTATTGTTGAGAAAATAATCTCAGAACAATAACAGCAATTAATTCGCTATTGGTGTAATTTCTAAGGTTTTGAATTCGACTGGGCCATGATCGCCCTGAATCATTAATGGCCCAGGAGCCGCTTCATCATTATCCAAAGCACCACCAGTCATTCCCGGTATGTTCTGTTCAGAAATTATAGTTTCCCCGTTGGCCACAATAGTTACCTTTCTTCCTATCAAGGTGATGTCATAGGTTTGCCATTCCCCTGCGCCTTTTGCTACCATTTTATTTGGTGTAAGCAGACCGTAAACCCCTCCAAATAATATGGACGAAGGCTCTAATCCTTTGTTATCGGCTATTTGCACTTCATATCTTCCCCTCAGGAAAAGGCCACTGTTACTCCCTTCCGGAAAACGGAACTCCGCATGTAGTTTAAAGTCCGTAAACGTGTCGTTGCTAACCAAATTTACACCAGGCGTATCACTTGTTAGAACTCCGCTACTTACTGTCCATTGGTTATTAGCCTCTGTCTTCCATCCGTCTAAATTTTTACCATTAAAAAGTTTTTGACTTTTTCCCCATTTGGGATTTTCGGTAACGGTCAATTTTGATGCCCTTTTTGCTGTCCAATCATAGGTCTTTCCATCAGAATAGACCATGGTTCCAATCAACTGCTCCCCTTCTTTCTTTCCTTGAAACTCCATATTGGATACACCTTCTTCCCATTGGGGCGGAATGGAAAAATAAAAGACATCATCGAACTTTTTAACTTCAGCAATGGGTCGTGCACTCCCGAAAGCATAGGTAAACCTACCAATTAAGGTATTTCTACCAGAATGACTTATTTCTAACCAAGATGGAAGTTTTTTTCCTTCGTAAACTACAGTCAAGTTCCATGTTCCTTCTAACGGGTCTGGCTGTTGAGCATTAACACTTCCTAGGCTTAGTGTTAGTACAGCTATGAATGGCATTAAAAAATTAAAGGAGGTATATTTCATCATCGGATTCATTTTGTTCAAATATACTATTAAGTTGTAAAATGTTAGTTAATAAAATATGCCACGACTTTGTAACTGATCCAAGAAAAAAATTCCTTGATTATACCTATTTTTAGGAGCATAAATCAAGATTAGATCTTTATGAGAAAGATTTCACTAATTTCCCTAGCCACACTTACTATTCTAGTTTCATTTTTTTCCTGTAATCCCAAAAAACCCAAAGAAACTCCCCTAGTAGTTCAGGAAGACGCTACAACAATTAAAGAACGGGCATTGACCATTAGGCAAAACCTTAGTGCTGTAGTAGCAGACGGACTTGAACTTAGTCTATGGGCTACAGACTCCTTGGCTCCTGACCCTATTGCTATGGATATTGATATCCATGGTAATATTTATGTAACACGAACGAACCGACAAAAAAATTCTGAATTTGATATCAGAGGTCATCGAGATTGGATGACACCTTCAATTTCCTTTCAATCTGTAGAAGACCGGCGTGCATTTTTGCGTGAGACCTTCGCTACAGAAAAAAGCGAAGAGAATAATTGGTTAAAAGACCTCAATAATGATTCCATCCACGATTGGCACGATCTGACGGTAGAAAAAGATGAAGTATGGATGTTACAGGATACGGACAATGATGGTCTTGCGGATAGTTCTACTCGGATCCTCAACGATTTTAATGATGAAATCAATGACGTTGCAGGAGCCCTTTTGGTGCGTGATAATGATGTATTCGTTGGCATTGGACCTGATATGTACCGACTACAGGATTCTAATAATGACCTGGTATTAGACGAAAAAACAAGTATTGGTCATGGATTTGCCGTTCATATTGGATTTGGAGGTCATGGTATGTCTGGGGCTATAGAAGGGCCAGATGGTAAAATATATTGGGGCATTGGTGACATAGGAATGAATCTTACAGATCAGGATGGTAAAAACCACAAATATCCCAATCAGGGCGTAATTGTACGAAGTAATCCTGATGGTAGTAATTTTGAGGTCTTTGCGCATGGTCTTAGAAATACACATGAGTTTGTTTTCGACGCTTACGGAAATATTATCTCATCTGACAACGATGGTGATCATAGGGGTGAAAGTGAACGCCTGGTGCATATCGTAGAAGGTTCCGATGCCGGATGGCGTTCCAACTGGCAATATGGAAAGTACACAGACGAGAGAAACAATGGATATAACGTATGGATGGATGAAAAACTATTCAAGCCAAGATGGGAAGGCCAAGCCGCCTACATTATTCCCCCAATTCAAAATTTCCATAACGGTCCCACGGGCATGGTCTACAATCCCGGAACAGCTTTAGGCTCTAAATGGAAAAACAAATTTTTTCTAGTCGAGTTCGCAGGAGACCCCAGCCGTTCCAATATCTGGGCCTTTGACCTGAAATCTAAAGGTGCTTCATTTGAACTAGATACCGATCGTAGTATTTTGAACGGAGTGCTACCCACAGGAATTGAATTTGGACCCGATGGTGCATTGTATTTAGCCGATTGGATAAATGGATGGAACACTAAAAATTATGGTCGAATATGGAAACTTGATGTTTCTGCTACTGAAAACGACCTAGCCGAAAAAAGAAAGGAAACTAAAAGATTGATGCTTCACAATTATGAAGATGATGACAACGACAACTTGGTAGCTCTTCTGCACTACGACGATATGCGAATTCGCAAAAAAGCACAATTTGAATTAGCAAAAAGAACCTTTTGGGGCTATAGGGCTCTAAAGCAAGTATTAACGAAAGAAAAAAATCAGTTTGCACGCATACATGCTATTTGGGGTATTGGTCAAATAGCGGATAACAATAGTGAAAAAGCGGAGCCGCTCACTGAACTTTTAAATGATCAAGATTCCGAAATCGTTGCTCAGGCGCTAAAAGTATTGGGAGATGTTCGGTATATCGGAGTAGAGGAGAAAATGATGTCACTATTATCAAATGAAGATGACAGGGTAAAGTTTTATGCTGCCCAAGCACTTGGTAGATTAAACGAAAAAAGCGCGGTACAACCTTTGTTGGATATGATAGCCGCAAATAATGATAAAGACCTTTATTTGAGACATGCGGTGGTGTTAGCCTTGTCAAGGATTGGTGACGCTGAATCAATGTTAAACTTGGTAGACAACGAAAACAAAAGTCTAAGATTGGCAGCAGTATTAGTATTACGAAAATTACAGCATCCGGATATTTCAAAATTCCTTTTTGATAAAGACGAGTTTATTGTAACCGAGGTTGCAAGGGCTATAAACGACGACTGGTCTATAGAAAAAGGACTACCTGCATTGGCCGAAACAATGAACAATGAACGTTTTACCTCAGAACCGTTGCTCAGAAGGGCTATCAATGCTGCTTTACGCGTGGGCACGGAAAAAGAGTTAGAATTGCTCATCAATTTTGCAAAACGTGCTAATGTTTCTAGCACATTACGTGGTGAAGCATTGGCCACCATCGGCACTTGGAGCGAACCCTCTGTTTTGGACCGTGTTGATGGTAGGTACCGTGGAACCGTTAAAAGAGACCCTACACTGTTAAAACAAAAATTTGAAAAGGACATACCTACATTTCTAGAATCAGAACAGTCTGAGCTTTTAATTGGGATATCCAAGACACTAAGTGCATTAAAATTAAGTACGCACAATAATAGATTATTTACTATTTTTCAATCTAACAAAGACCCAAAAGTTAGAATGGCCATGCTAAATAGTTTGGGAAGCCTAGGGTTTACAGATATGGAGAAGGCCATGACCTTAGGTATGAAAGATTCTAGTTCAGAAGTTAGATCAGCCGCAGTTGGTTTATTAACCCAGATTAATCTTCCCAAAGAAAGATTGCCTGCCATTGTAAACCCTATTTTCAAAAAAGGTTCTACTGAAGAACAACAACGTATGCTAAGCGTTTTAGGAGATTTATCGGAAGAAAAAAGCGAAGCTATCCTGTCTGGTCTTATCCAAAAAGCAAGTAAAAAAGATATCTCGCCAGGGGTAATTCTAGACTTAATGGAAGCCGTAGAAGCAACAGAAAATGATGCGTTAATAGCACAACTAGATCAGTTAAAAAAAGGAGGTTACACATCGGAATCCTACCAAGAAACCCTCTATGGTGGTAATTGGTGGAGCGGTAGAGGAGTATTTAATAACAACCCTACGGCCCAATGTGTACGATGCCATGCCGTTGGTGGAGCTGGCGGGGAAGTTGGTCCTGCTTTGGATAATATTGCTAATATCCTAACAAGGGAACAGATTTTAGAGTCTCTTATTGAACCAAGTGCCAGATTGGCGCCAGGTTATGGCTCAGTGACGCTTACATTAAAAGACGGTCAGGTCGTAAAAGGTGTCCTTATAGAAGAGCATGATAATGAACTAGTACTTCGTACCTCAGCGGCCGAGCCTATGGAGGTTCCCATAAAACGTATCACCAAAAGAGAAAATTCCATTTCTTCCATGCCTGCAATGGGACGTATGATTTCCAAAAGAGAACTTAGGGATTTGGTGCAGTATTTAGGAAGTTTAAAAAAAGAGGGGGCTTAACTCCCCTACTCCTATTGCCATATAGATGGTCTACTACAGGGCTAGAAAGGTTGAAATAATGCCTACTACCTTATACTTTGTTTTAGCAGAAAAAATATACTATTTTATTAATTGAGCTTATTAAAAATCGCCTAAATGTTCAACCCGGTCACTAGCTTTTTTAAAATCTACCATCAATTCTGTGACAATATCCGCGGCGGGTTTAATATCGTGAATAAGGGCAGAAACCTGACCAATTTCTAGTTCCCCCTCGTCAAGGTCGCCCTCGAACATTCCTTTTTTGGCGCGAGCGCGTCCCAAGAGTTGTTTTAGTTGTTCTGGGTTGGAACCAATAGCATAGGCGTTCTGCACATCTTTATAAAATTTATTTTTTAATACACGTACCGGAGCCAATTCTTTTAGGGTAAGTTGTGTATCCCCTTCCTTTGCCGCAACCACTTCTTCCTTAAAAAGCCGGTGTGATGATGCTTCGTTACTGGCTACAAACCTGCTGCCTATTTGCACCGCATCGGCTCCTAAAACCATAGCAGCAAGCATGGTTTCGCCAGTGCCAATGCCGCCCGCAGCAATCAACGGAATTTTTAATTTTTCCTTAACCGATGGAATAAGCACCAAGGTTGTGGTCTCATCCCTTCCGTTATGACCTCCGGCCTCAAAACCTTCGGCTACCACAGCATCAACTCCTGAGGCTTCTGCCTTAAGGGCGAAGGCTACACTGCTAACTACATGTACCACTGTAATACCTTTTTCTTTAAGATACGAAGTCCATGTTTTAGGATTACCTGCTGAAGTAAAAACAATCTTTACCCCTTGGTCCACGATGATTTCCATTAATTTTTCGATATCTGGATACAACATAGGAACATTCACCCCAAAAGGCTTGTCCGTAGCTTGTTTGCATTTTTGAATGTGTTCCCTAAGGATGTCTGGATACATACTTCCTGCACCTATAATACCCAGACCACCTGCATTGGAAACAGCGGATGCCAATCGCCAACCACTGGCCCAAATCATCCCTGCTTGAATAATAGGGTATTCGATATCAAAAAGTTCCGTTATTCTATTTCGCATCAGTTAATGGTTTTAAGCTAACATAAAAACGACAAGCCAACTAGTTTTAGGAAATTACCCCAGAACCTATCAATTCATCGGCTAAATACCACGCAACGAACTGGCCTTCCTGAATAGCAGATTGTGCTTCTTCAAAATCAACATAGAGGCCACCCTCTGTCTTATATAACGTAGCTTTCTGTAGCTCTTGGCGATATCTAATACGTGCCAAAACCTGAAGCTCACCATCCGTTTCCAAACGAAGATCTGGCCTCACCCAATGAAGTTCGGCATCTTTTACGAACAAAGTCCGCCGATATAAACCAGGATGTGCTTTGCCTTCACCCGTATAGATTACGTTCTCATCTACATCTGTTTCTATAACAAACAAAGGTTCTTTCGTACCTCCTACGTGGAGTCCCTTACGCTGCCCTTTGGTAAAATAATGTGCTCCTTGGTGCGCTCCAACTACGATACCATCCTCCAAGCCATACACTGCTTTCTCAGCATAGAAAGCTAATTCCTCTTCCCGGTTCTCAAAGTCCGGTAAGACCCGTTGGTATGTAGTCAAAGTTTTTGGAACCTGAACGATTACACCTTTTTTAGGCTTCAACTGTTGTTGTAAAAATTCTGGCAAGCGTACCTTCCCAATAAAGCATAAGCCCTGAGAATCCTTCTTGTCCGCTGTAACCAAACCCATCTTTGCTGCAATTTTCCGGACTTCAGGTTTTGTTAATTCACCAATAGGGAAGATCGTTTTTGATAATTGTTCTTGGGATAACTGACATAAAAAATACGACTGGTCTTTATTACCATCTTTACCCGCCAAAAGCTGATAGGTTTCGCTCCCATTGGTACGCGTTAATGTACCTCTTCTACAGTAATGCCCCGTTGCTACATAATCGGCTCCCAATTGCAAGGCAATTTTCATAAAAACATCAAACTTAATTTCACGGTTACATAACACATCTGGGTTTGGTGTACGCCCCATTTTATATTCCCGGAACATGTAATCAACGATACGTTCCTTATAAGCAACACTTAAATCAACAGTTTGGAAGGGTATACCTAATTTTTCAGCCACAATAAGCGCATCATTACTATCCTCTAACCAAGGGCATTCCTCGGAAATCGTCACAGAATCATCATGCCAATTCTTCATAAAAAGGCCAATAACATCGTATCCTTGCTCCTTTAATAGGTAAGCAGCTACGCTAGAATCGACACCTCCAGAAAGTCCTATTACTACTTTTTTCATATTTCTTTTGTCGCTACAAAAATACAAAATTACAGGCTAGAAAGGACTATGCGCCTTTAGACATAACAATAAACGATAAAGGTAATAATGGGAATCTATTCCAATAAATAGACGGATAACTTCCGCTAGCAATCCATACTCATTTTGGCACACTCCCGTCTTTATTACTTTGCTTTCAAATTTACATTTTGTTAATGTTTTGTGAAATTTACATAAACAGAAGCAACCTTATTAAGTTACGACCATCTAGCTGTTAGTTAAAGTTGTTATAATTTAAAAGTTTCGCATCAGCAATACAAATGATTCACAATTTTCAAAATTATTTTTAAATAAACTTTAACAAAACCTTTAAACTCATTAACAAAATGTGTTTATACTTTTGTCAAAACAATTAAACAATTTAATTTAAATCAGTTCTTATGAAAAATCTCCTCAAGTTCAAACCAATGCTCCTAATGATGGCATTGACCTTAATTTTCACATCCTGTAGTGATGATGATGATGAAAACTCACCAATAGTTCCTGTTGAACTAAATATAGTGGAATTAGCAATTGCCACCCCAGAATTGACGGTTTTGGTTGAAGCGCTTCTAGCGGCTGATGGCAACTTAGTTGACGTTTTAAGTGGCGACGGGCCTTTTACAGTGCTTGCTCCTACAAATGCAGCTTTTACAGCCTTCCTTACGGCTAATGGTTTTGGTTCTTTAGAAGAGGTTCCTACAGATGTATTGTCACAAATTTTATTAAATCACGTAATTTCAGCAGACCTAACCGCTTCAGATTTAACGGGACTAGGTTCTGGATATACCAGTACAAACGCTAATGGTGTTGGTGGAAATAACATCAGTATCTATTTTAACACTGAAAATGGTGTTAGATTTAATAACGTATCTGCTGTTTCAACTGCTGATATCGACGCCTCTAACGGAACGATACATATTGTTGATGCCGTAATTCCAATCCCTTCCGTAGTATCGCATGCTGTGGCAAACTCAAACTTTAGTAGTTTGGTAGCCGCTTTAGGAGCTTCTGATATAGACCTTGTAGCTCTATTATCATCTGAAGGACCTTTCACTGTTTTAGCACCAGATAATGCAGCTTTTGCAACTTTTTTAGATGGAGCTGACTTAGGGGACGTAAACACAACGGCTTTGACCCAAATACTTTTAAATCATGTTTTAAGCAAAACAGTTTTATCTACAGACCTCACTACTGCCGGTGCTGGTTATGATGTTACCAATGCTACAGGTGCTGGAATGAACCCAATGAGTATCTATTTCGATACTACAGACGGTGTAGTTTTCAATGGTATTTCAGGAGTAACCGCTGCCGACATTGTTGGAAGTAATGGAATTATCCATGCTGTTGACACGGTTATCAATTTACCAACTATTGCTACTTTTGCAACAGCAAATCCTGCTTTAAGTGGTTTAGTTGCCTCTATAGTAAGAGCTGATGAAGGAGACAATGTAATCAACTGGTTGCCTGCAATATCAAACCCTGATTTATTATTCACAGTTTTTGCTCCTGCAGATCCTTCATTTAGTGTTTTATTAGAGGATTTAGGAGTGGATAGCCTTGCGGATGTTGATCCTGCTGCGGTAAGTGGATTGTTAGCACTTCACGTTGTTAACGATGCCAACGTACGTTCTACAGATTTAGAAGGCCTTGGAGGTGTTATTCCAACAATAGGTGGTAATTTAGGCCTAGACGGCTTGGTTATTACTGATGGAGATGCAAATGCTATCAATATCCTTGCACCTACTTTAGTTGACATACAAGCTATTAATGGAGTAGTACACGCAGTTGACTACGTAATTCGTTCTGCAGTAGAATAATAAAATATTGCAAAATAGCGTCTAATTACCTCATGTTTATATTGCTTTAATTAGCAAAAAACCCTTCGGACAATCCGAAGGGTTTTTTTTATAGTATACTAACAGATTTCTTAATTCTTTTTATCGTTCTTATGACCTAATTAATTATATACTCCATACAACAAATAAGTAAATGGCTTTATAAAGCAGCGGTAGTTTATGCTTAGTTGTGTTCGTTATGCCACTAAAATTGCAAAAGAAAACCTAAGGTTAGGGAAAATTGATGGAGCTAATGTTACTTCCGAAGATTTAACAAACCCTGGTGATACTACTGCTCCTATCCTTCAAGATCAGGATATAACTGTTACCTTACTAGGAACAGGTGACAACATTGCCGATGTTACGGATGGTTCAGGAGTTAGCGATATAGGAATTATTGCTGTTGACGTACAAGCTACCAATGGAGTAATTCATGTGCTGAATAAAGTAATGATTCCAAATCTTAACTAGTCGGAATATCTACATACATGTATTTAAATTAAAAACGTAAATGTACTACTAGGCTAGTGCTTACAGATAGGTTCGGTTGTTAAGCCACCAATTCCAAAAAAAATGAGGTACACATTGCCTCATGTGAATTCGTTATTCACACCAACTACTACAAGCTTGATAGTGCAGAACCTTGGACCTGATTTCCATCCCCACAACCTTACAACACCCAAACACGTAGTATTTTTCTTTTAGTTTTGTTAAACTTTTACCAAAATTAAATAAACAAAAGCAACCATTTATATGTTATTACGTCTACTTAACATAAATGAACAAAATGATACTATTGTTTTAATTAATTGTTATTAAACAGCATTTTATGGATGATGACTCCACAAAAACTAGAAAATGTTGAACAATACAAAAATTATAACTACCACTATTATGTTCTATTTTAATATTTATAAGTTAAACAATTCACCTAAAACACACATTATGAAAAAAGTAGTATCCATTAAAAATTTACTGGCGCTTTTGGCGCTTGTTTTCGTTGCATGGTCCTGTGAGAAGGAAAACAATGACGACGATGCCAAATCCCAAAATGAAAAGAACATTGTGCAAACCGCACAAGAAGAAG
>RCNB010000384.1_pt1 | contig 30387 bp, 29 predicted proteins | sample 2041321 | NCBI WGS metagenome assembly RCNB01 (sample SAMN09708232, study PRJNA481090) | Marine sediment metagenome, whole genome shotgun sequencing project. | reverse complement strand
TAAATAACAGATTGATTTAAAACCCCGCAAACATTACGTCTACGAGGTTTTGGGTTAACTAACCAGTCATCAAAACAACATTTATAATTCGTCTGTTTTGCTATTGGTATCTATATATGCAATATCCCTAGTATTTTTTTGCACCGCAATTGCGGAGAAAATACTTAGCAAAAATGATATACCATAAAATCCTTTTTCGCTTAACAGTAAATCTGCATTCCATAGTCCTATGATCAATAACACGATAGAGGTCATAGTCGTAAACCAACTAAGGCTATGGTAAATTTCAGTCACCTGAATGCCTTCCAATTTGTCTCTGACCGATTTTTGCAGAGAAATAACAGAAAACAATCCAAGTAATAAAACAGTAAAGTAATAGCCTTTTTCATTGAGCATCATCTCAGCATTCCATAAGCCTATGCAATATGATGTTATCCCGATTAGCAAAGCTGTCCAAGATGCACCTATAAATGCTGGTGTAGGTTTCTGGTCAAATACCTTTAATTCTTTTTTCTTGTCTTTCGTTTTTAAATCTTCCTTTAACGAAACAGTTGTTTGATAGTCCATAATTAATTGTTTTAATGATTACATGGCAAATGTGAGTCAATAAAATCGCTCATGAAATACAATTTTTACTATTTACTGACGACATATTTTAATATCAATAATAAAAAATACTTATATTATTGATACTTTAGCTTATAATACTGACGACATAAATATGAATATAGATCAGATAATATTCGCATTATCACATCAAGAACAGCTACAATTCGTTCTATATCTCCAGAAAAAGAACAAGCGGCCAGACACCAAGAACATCGATCTGTTCAAGCTGATTAGCAAACAAGAACTAACCTCCAACGAAATTTGCGCAAGACTTTACGGCACAAAGAGCAAAGATGCCTATCATGCACTTCGCAAACGCTTGCACCAATCATTAATCGACTTCACAGCGAACACGAGTATCGAAGAAGAGAATTCCCTGGATATACAAATCATTAAATACATTCTTGCCTCTCGGGCCTTCTTGATTCGTAAGCAGTACAAAGTAGCTTATAAAGTATTGGATAAGGCAGAAATCATGGCACAAGAGCATTTATTATTCCCTTTGCTTAACGAAATATATCACACTAAGATCCAATATTCATATACGAATCAATCTGAAGACATTGACGCCCTTATCAGTAAATTCAAGGCCAACCAGAAGGATGTTTTCCTCGAAGACGAACTCAATATTGTGTACGCCAAAATCCGTCAGGTTCTTGATCAATTCACATATCACGGTGACATCGTGGATTTCGAGACATTGCTTGTAAACACTCTAAAAGAGCATAATATTACCATTACCGATTCCATGTCTTTCAAATCCCTATATCAGTTAATGACTATCGTGAGCATCTCGGCTTTTGTTACCAAAGACTATTTAAGAATCGAACCGTTCTTGATTGGCGTTTACAAAGCATTACATGACCACAAGGAAAAAGAAAAACAACTCTATTACCATATACAAGTACTATACCTCATCGCCTACACCCTATTTCGTAACAAAAAGTTTGATGCGTCTTTATTCTATTTGAATCGAATGGATGAACAAATGCAAATGAAGAGAAAGAAATATTATAATACCTTCAATCTAAAACACAAATTTTTATTAGCGCTTAACTACAATTATTCTAAGAATCCACAAAATGCAATATCCATACTTGAAAATGTCATCATCAAAAAGCATCCTGACATTGAAGCATTACTATATATATACCTAAGTCTTGTCATGTGTTACTTTCAACAAGGCAAACTCAAGAAAGCTCAATCCATTTTTTTGAAATTCAACCATCGCGACAAATGGTACGAGGAAAAAGCCGGAAAGGAATGGGTGATCAAAAAAAACTTGATCGAGATCCTTCTCCACTTAGAATTAGGGAATATTGACTTGATGGAATCGAGACTATTAAGTTTTAAGCGGAACTACTATCAATTCTTAAAATCCCTTGAGCAAGACCGTGTGATCACCTATTTGAGTTTAGTTGAATTGTATTACAAGAACCCAGAGCGTGTAACTTCCGATGAATTTTTAAATCTAGTGAAAACCTCTTTTGAATGGGTCGGTGCAAAACGTGAAGACATTTTTGTGATGAGTTTTTACGCTTGGCTGAAAAGCAAGATGGAGCAGAAACCCTTGTACGATATCACCATGGGTTTGGTTGAAAAAAGTCAAAACGTTAATTAGACGTTAATATCTTCATAGCGATTAAACTATTCAATTAATTGCCTGTCATATAATTGAACAATTCAAAATTTAAAACGAATGAAACGCTTTTTAATAATAGCACTGTTATTTATAACACTAAATAGCTTTGCGCAAGACAAAAGAAATGAACATTTAAACAAGCCTGATTTTACCCCAGAGCAAATGGCGACATTAAAATCGAAACACATGGCTTTGAACCTAAATCTTGATGATTCACAAAGGCAAAGATTATATGAATTGAATCTTGATCAAGTGAAGCAACGCAAGTCCAAAAGAGAAGAATTTAAGAATAGCAAAAAACCAGGTGAAAAACTCTCAACTGATGAGCGATTCAAGCTTCAAAATGAACATTTAGACAAAGCCATGGCTCAAAAATCCGAAATGAAAGCTATCCTGGACAAAGAGCAATTTGATAAATGGGAAAAAGGCATGAGTCGCAAGACGACGAAACGAAAGCAATCTCAAAATCGTAAGAAGATGTTGAAAAGAAAAATAATGACGAACTCAAGAAGACTATAGTTTAGTTGGTTAGTTTTAGATTGAAGAACGCACTGATAACATTATCGGTGCTTTTTTTGACCAATTATTTTCATCCAATCAAAAAATTCTTATTTTAGGGGTAACAATTCAATTTTCACAAAACACTCGTTATGAAAAAAATACTTACTATTTGCGCTTTTACTTTTGCCTGTTTACTTGGTACTCAAAATAGTTTTGCTCAAGCAAAACAAGCTAATGCCACTATACAATCCAACATCAAGGAAGATGTAAAGACTATATCAAATTCATTAGGATTGAATACAGAGCAAACAGATGCTTTTGCAGAAGCCTATGTGCAAAGATCGAAATTATATGAATCTGAAAAATCTTCGATGACCAATGAAGTAAAAAGTAAGATCGAGCAACAGTTCTATGCTAAACTAGAAGGCATATTGACTAAAGAGCAATTTGAAAGATATAAGTCAATGAACAAAAAGTAATTTCACCTAAAATATAAGACCAATAAAGCTTCGTTATTACGAGGCTTTTTTGTTTATAAAGTTTTGGCTACTTTCTCTACTGCTGTGATTGTGGTATCTAAATCTTCATAAGTCAGTGCATCGGTAATGAACCATGTTTCAAATGCACTGGGTGCAATATAAATACCCTCTTGAAGGAGTCCATGAAAGAATTTCTTGAAGGTAGCATTATTGCCATTCGCAGCGGTTTCAAAATCCACGACCGCATTCTTATCAAAATGCACTGAAATCATTGACCCTATTCTATTGATAGTATGTGCAACGCCATTCTCAATGAACACCTTCGAAATTCCTTCATGCAGATAAGCCGTTTTCGCTTCTAATCTTTCAAATATTCCAACATCGGAATTCAATTCTGTCAACATGGCTAGTCCTGCGGCCATAGCTAACGGGTTTCCGCTCAAAGTTCCCGCCTGATACACCGGTCCTAGTGGCGCTAAATGATCCATGATCTCATTCCGAGATGCAAATGCGCCAACGGGTAATCCGCCACCGATCACTTTCCCGAAACAAACAATATCTGCCTTAATTTGCATGAGTTCTTGCACACCTCCCTTTGCCAAACGAAATCCGGTCATAACTTCATCGAAGATCAATAAGATGCCATGATCATAACAAAGAGTTCTCAACCCTTCCAAAAATCCATTTTTGGGAGGGATACAGCCCATATTACCTGCAACCGGTTCTATAATGACTGCAGCAATTTCAGTCTTATTGGCAGCTATCAATTCTTCTACATTCGCTAAGTCATTAAACTTAGCAAGAAGCGTGTCTTTTGCAGTACCTTCCGTAACTCCTGGACTATTTGGTGTTCCAAAAGTCACCGCCCCGCTTCCAGCTTGTATCAAGAACGAATCGCTATGACCATGATAACAGCCTGCAAATTTTATGATCTTATCCTTACCTGTATAACCCCTAGCAAGCCTAACGGCGCTCATGCAAGCTTCAGTTCCTGAATTCACAAAACGAATTTTATCGATATTAGGCACCATTGAAACTGCCAATTCAGCAATTTTGGTTTCAATTTCAGTAGGCATACCAAACGATGTACCCTTCTTCGCCTTATCAATAACCGCATTGACAACGGGTTCATAGGCATGTCCCAAGATCATCGGACCCCAAGAATTGATGTAGTCGATCAATCGATTTCCATCTTCATCCCATAGATAGGCCCCTTTTGCCTCTTTTACAAAAATCGGAGTACCTCCTACTGCCTTAAAAGCCCTAACTGGTGAATTCACGCCGCCAGGAATCACTCGTTCTGCATTTGCAAATAGTTCGCTACTACGTTTATATATCATATTAAAAATCCTTTGGAAGAGGTTTTACAGACAAGACTTGACCAATATGAAGTTGTGAGGTATCGAGCCCGTTTAATTTCTGAAGTGTTTCGATCGTAATCTTATATTTCCGAGACAAGGAATATAAGGTATCCCCTTTTGCGACAGTATGTTTATCATTGACAACCATTATTTTTTTTGCGGGCGAATGGTCTTTACCCAAAACCTCAGCATCCAGTTTATACAACTCATAACGTTCGATCAAGGAAATGAGCTTTTGAGGGTACTTCTTATCAGTGGCATAACCAGCTTTTTTAAGGCCTTTTGCCCAACCTTTATAATCATCTTTATCTAATTGAAAGAGATCCATATATCGTTTACGTGATGTCAAGAACAAGGAATGATCCCTATACGAATATTTTACATTGTTATACTTCCTGAAACATTCTTGTTTGGCGTCATCATCATGATAGATCTTCGCTCCAGTCCAGTCATGGCATTTAATACCAAAATGATTATTGGCCTTAACCGATAGCCTTCCTTTTCCCGATCCAGACTCTAGAATACCTTGAGCCATAGTGATACTTGCAGGAATACCATATTTTCGCATTTCATCCTTGGCAATATCGCTTAGGCCATATATATATGCCTCTGTTGAAGTCATGCCCGCCACTGGGGCTTTAGGGCTGACTTCTTCTCCAGCATCTTGGATTTCAGAAGTGGCGATGACCTCGTCCTTATCACGAGTCAACTCTTTTTTATCCCCTTTCGATTTTTTGGTTACAATACCCTTTCTAGAGCCACAACTCGCAATGAAAAGGCAAAGACTCAAAACAAAAAATATATGCTTACCTGTATTCATTCAATTCTATTAAAGGCATTTGTTTCTTTTTCAGTAGGCGATTCATTCCTAACACGCCTTGTATTCCGCCAGTGTGTATCGCCAATATTCGTGACCCTTTTGGGAAATATCCCTTATTTATTAAATCATTGATACCAAACATCATTTTTCCAGTATATATAGGATCCAATTGGATGCCGCTCGTTTGTTTGAATTGATTGATAAACGCCACCAGAGCCTCATTTATTTTAGCATAGCCTCCAAAGTGATAGTCATTGATCAATTCCCAATTATCTTGTTTTGCAAATTTACGAATATCTTCTTGCAAAAAATCGCCTTTCAAAGCCGGAAATCCGATGACTTTTTGACCTTGTTGACAACTATTTATCAATCCGGAAATAGTACCTCCTGTGCCCACAGGGCAACAGACATAATCGAAATTTTCATCCTCTGTAGTCAAGATTTCTTCGCATCCTTTAATTGCCAATTCATTTGTTCCTCCTTCTGGAATTACGAAGCAGTCGCCAAAATCATGATTAAGTTGAGATAGGAATTTTTCAGATGCTTTTTCACGGTACACGGCCCTAGTCACAAAATGCAATTCCATTCCACAACTTTTGGCAAATAAAAGCGTGTTATTATCGGGGATCTTTGCCTCTAATTCCTCTCCTCGAATTATACCAATGGTCTTGAATCCCATCGCCTTTCCTATGGCGGCCACAGCAGCAATATGGTTTGAGTAAGCACCACCGAAGGTCAACAAGCTAAGAACAGCTCGGTTTCTTGCCTCCTCAATATTATATTTTAATTTACGGTATTTGTTTCCTGAAATATGGGAATGTATCTGATCTTCCCTTTTCAGGTAAAGTTGGACATCAGTATTATTGTCCAATGACACTTGTTCATTAACACTTTTATCTAACCGAATGGGGTTCTTCATTATTGCGAAGATACTTCAAAAAAGTCCAAGGTTTGCGTTCGTCCAAATAGCGAAGATCAGTTTCATTACTATAGGACTCCCTTTCGAATGATATATTGATATACGCCAAATACCAATTATTATATTGAATATATCGTACTAGGAATTCTACGATATAAAAAATATAAAACGGTAAAATAAGTAATTCTAACTGTTGCTTTAAATGAATCTTCTCATGATTAATAAGTACTTCATCAGTTTTTGAAGACTTGTGTTTCAAGAATACAAAAGGATATAATGTCAAACCAGAGTATCCCTTTGGTATCAGGTATTTCGATATAAATATCATAGAAACTTGGGCGTTAATTCATTGTAATTTACATTATCTTTGTTAAGCAGAAACCATGCCTAAACATATTTTTATAACCAAGTTGCTAACAGTCAGGCATTTCGTTGCGACATATAATGAAAGAAAACATCCCCATTGAAGAAGGCGATTTCTACCTAACACCTGAAGGTTACCGCTGTTTTACTGAACAATACCATTTAAAAAGAGGTTATTGTTGCGAGAGTAACTGCCGGCATTGCCCCTACGGTTATGAACCTTCGACTGGGCTCAGGACAGGTAATAAGACGAATCAGTAAAAAAAAAGTAATGGACCTAATCAACCTCACATTCCAAGAGCAAGTATTACAGGGCATCCCTGATAAATTACCGAAGTCTAAGATTTATGACCCTTCAATAAACCACGCGCCGAAACGCAAGGATGTTTTATCAGTAGAAGAAAAAAAGTTAGCTCTAAAAAATGCATTGCGCTACTTCGATGCACAGCACCATTCTGTCTTGCTTCCAGAATTCAAGGAAGAATTAGATACTTATGGTCGAATTTACATGTATCGCTATCGCCCGGAATACAATATTTACGCAAGACCTATTGATGAATACCCAGCTAGGTCTAAACAAGCCGCAGCTATTATGCTCATGATCCAGAATAACTTAGATCACGCCGTAGCACAACATCCGCATGAACTTATTACTTACGGAGGTAATGGAGCCGTTTTCTCTAATTGGGCTCAGTACCGATTGACCATGAAATATTTGGCTGAGATGAATGACGAACAAACCTTGGTGATGTATTCTGGACATCCTATGGGGATATTTCCTAGTCATAAAGAAGCGCCAAGAGTTGTTGTAACTAACGGAATGATGATACCTAATTATTCTAAACCTGACGATTGGGAAAAATTCAATGCCCTTGGAGTTACGCAATACGGACAAATGACAGCAGGAAGTTATATGTATATTGGTCCTCAAGGTATTGTACATGGTACGACTATAACCGTATTGAATGGATTCCGGAAAATCAAGAAATCGCCTAAAGGCAATCTTTTCGTAACCTCTGGACTTGGAGGTATGTCCGGTGCACAACCCAAAGCGGGTAATATTGCAGGTTGCATTACGGTTTGCGCTGAAGTAAATCCTAAAATTACACAAGTACGATTAGACCAAGGCTGGATCGACGAAAAGATTACAGATTTAGATGAATTAGTGACTCGAGTCAAAGACGCTAAAGCAAAGCAAGTAACGGTTTCATTGGCTTATTTAGGAAACATCGTTGATGTCTGGGAAAAATTTGATGAAGAGCAAATCCATATAGACCTAGGAAGCGACCAAACATCACTCCATAATCCATGGGCTGGTGGCTATTATCCGGTTGGAATGTCTTTTGAAGAAGCTAACGACATGATGGTCAAGGACCCCATTAACTTCAAAAAGGAAGTGCAAAAAACGCTACGTCGTCATACTTCAGCAATCAATAAACATACAGCAAAAGGCACGTATTTCTTTGATTATGGTAATGCCTTTTTATTGGAAGCATCGCGTGCAGGTGCGGATATCATGGCGAAAAACGGCATCGATTTCAAGTATCCTAGCTATGTACAAGACATTATGGGGCCCATGTGTTTTGATTATGGGTTTGGCCCATTCCGCTGGGTTTGTGCTTCAGGCAAACAAGAAGATCTTTTACGAACTGATACTATTGCCAGTGACGTTTTAGAGCAAATGAAGAAAAATGCTCCAGAGGAAATTCAGCAACAAATGTCTGATAACATACAATGGATCAAGGGAGCTCAAGGTAACAATCTAGTTGTGGGCTCACAAGCAAGAATATTATATGCAGATGCTGAAGGCCGTATGAACATCGCAGAATCTTTTAATAACGCCATTGCAAATGGCGAAATTGGTCCTATAATAATCGGCCGTGATCATCATGATGTTTCAGGTACGGATTCACCCTATCGAGAAACCAGTAATATTTATGACGGTTCGCGTTTCACGGCAGATATGGCCATACAAAATGTTATAGGCGATAGTTTTCGAGGGGCTACATGGGTGAGCATACACAACGGTGGAGGTGTTGGTTGGGGAGAGGTCATTAACGGTGGATTTGGTATGGTTCTTGATGGTACTAATGAAGCTGAAAAGCGACTAAAATCAATGCTTTTTTGGGATGTTAACAACGGGATTGCACGACGTAGCTGGGCGAGAAATGAAGAAGCCATTTTTGCCATTAAACGAGCTATGTTAAACGAACCTAATTTAAAAGTAACTTTACCTAATAGTGTTGATGACGCATTACTTAACAATGTATAATTAAAAAAAAGCAATGAAAAATTCTACAAATTTTCACGAAAACCAAAGCCGTTTAAGTGCCGTGAGTAAAAGAGTATTACAAACCATCTCGCTATCCCTATTATTGGTTGTGATAGTATCATGCAGTTCTGTGCGAGTTGCCTCTGATTACGACAGTAAAGTTGACTTCAGTCAGTACAAGACATTTGCCTTCTTTAAATCTGGAATCGACAAAGCAGAAATCAGTGACCTAGACAAAAGACGGATTTTACGCGCCATCGAATCTGAGTTAATGGCAAAAGGATTTACGAAATCCGAAAATCCAGATATGCTTGTGAGTATATTCACTAAATCCAACCAACGTGTTAATGTCTATAACAACGCCTGGGGTATGGGTGGCTGGGGAGGCTACGGTTATGGCTGGGGTTGGAACCCCTACTGGGGAGGCGCTGGATATGGCACTAGTGTTTCTACGTCTACCGAAGGGACACTATATATAGACTTAATAGACGCTGAAAAGAAAGAATTAGTTTGGCAAGGCATGGGTACTGGATATCTTACTCAAGGTAGGGAGAAAAAAGAAGCACTCATAAAAGAATTTGCAAGCAAAGTCATGGAGAAATATCCTCCAGGGGCAGAACAATAAAACAATAAAAAAGCGACTTAGTAAAGTCGCTTTTTTTATTACATCACAATATCATTCTTCCATTCATAAGGTTCTGGGATGTCTGTATCGTCAATCAGTTGTCTTATATCAATCTCGATACCTCTACTCATATCAGTTATAGGCACATCATTAGGGCCCCCTTCAAAAGGGTTCTCTGTGTTTTCTCCGATTTTTTCCATAGTATGGAACACCCAAGACAGTAAGGCACTAAATGGGATTGAGAACCACACAAAATGATTTGCTATGAATTCCTGAACCTTATGCATGATGTCCGTCCGTATTTCATGAGTCGAAAGATCTTCTAAAACACGATCACCAATGACCTCAAAACCTTCCATGACACCGTACGGCAAGAGTAAAATAAAACTCCACACAAACAAATAATTCAATGTGGCATATTGCCTCGGGTACGGGAAATTTTTGATTCGCTCACTCTTTCCCTGCAAGCTGTAAAACTCTACTAGAACATTTACCATTTCCATATGACGGAAATCCTCTATCAACCCTTCATCCATTAATTCCTTTAAACGTCTAGATTGAACGCCAAGAATTTGCGAAGCCTTATTTCCTTTGGCAAAAACCTCATTATAATCATCTTCAGTTAAATAAGCCCTAATCGCTTCCTTAAGAGGATTTTCATCTTCACACACCCAATAATAATTCTCTCTGAATTCAGCATTTGACTTAGTGTTTTTTAAATGCATTTCCCAAGGCCTATCAGAACGTAACTCATAACGCAAAGCCGTTAGCCAAGCGATATGTCTATGCACCAATTCGCGTTTTACAGCTTTCATGTCTTCACTACTTACTTGCTCTTTAGCATGTGTATTCGTGACAAAATCCTTGACCATAATGGTCCAAGAACGCGATGTATTTACAATGCCTCCCCAAATTTTTCGCGCTTCCCATAGCCTATCGTAAGAAGCATTGTTTTTAAAACTTACTAAAAAAGCAACAGCAGTACCCAATACTCCCATTGGTAACCAAGGAATACGAAGCCATTTCCACCCTAGTATGTCAAACAAAATAACTGGAATAGTAGCAAGTATGAGGAATAGGATAATATGCCGTCGTGTCCATTTAATGACACCTTTCACTGGGAAAATTCGTTTTGTATACATCTATAGAATCTAATTTTTTTAGAAATATACGAAAACTAACATCTAAAATTCTTTGGTTTCAATTACTAAACTGCCTTTGATCACTTTATGGATATCTCTTGTATTCTTGATATCTTTTAAAGGATTAGTATTTAGGATTACAAGATCAGAAATCTTACCGACTTCAATAGTCCCAACAGCGTCATTCTTCTTAAGAAAATGAGCGCCATTATAAGCAGATGTCTTTAGCGCCTTTAACGGTGAAATACCCGTAGCTACTATGGCTTCCAATTCTTTGTGTAATGAAATTCCTGGATACGTATAGGAGTTATATGCACCACTATCTGAACCAGCAAGTAATTTCACGTCTGCATCACTTAATGTTTTGGTGAGTATCCTAAAAAAGGAATTTAATTCCTTTCGGTCTTTCTTTGCCTTGTCTGATGCATTTAACGCCCCTTTAATTCTTCCTTCATAGGTCTTGATAATACCATCACTCATAAATTTAAGATACTCGTCATTTTGATGATCCACTTCATCCAAATTGCTCAGCACATTCCCAATGTGAAGTGTGGGCACAACATATACATCCTTATTCTTTAAGCTTTGAAAAGTGGATTCTGCAACCTCATCGTCATATGTAGCGATTAGTTGTTCCATCGACTTCCAGAAAGTCAACTCTTTATTGACAATAGCTTTGGTAATATCTTCCTCTTTTGACGAACAGCCTTTCAAGACATAATACAAATGTTCTATTGCATCTAATCCTGCATCTAGAGTTGCCTGTAATTCAACCGTAAATGGCATATGCCCTGAGGTGATCATACTTCGTTTTTCGGCTTCCGAAATTGTATTGAGGTACATGTCGCCAGAAATTGTGCTATCATAAAGTTTCACGAAATCTGTTTTTATTTGCTGAAGGGAGTCCAATGCCATTGTGATATCATCACTAGTTTCAACTGGTAATGAACCTGCCCAACGTGCGTTTGGCCCATCAATTTTTGGCCCTGAGGTATAAATGGTTGGCCCAATTAATTCTCCCTGCGAAATTTGATGTTTCCACTCTAACACTGAAGTGGTTAGATCGCCTCCTGCGTCTCTCACAGTAGTAATACCATTTTTTATAAAGAGTTTCAAAAAACGCTTATTAGCTTCAATTAAAGAGTCTCCACCTCGAAAATGTACATGATTGTCCCAAAACCCTGGAATGATGAATTTATTCGATACATCCAAAGATGCCTCGGCATTCAGGATTTTATCAGGATTTGATGCTTCTATCTTTTTTATAATGCCATCAGAAATATAAAGATCTTGTTGATGAATTTCTCCAGAAACTATATCAATCACATTGCCGTTTCGAAGTACTAGGTCATACGATTCTGAAGATTGTTCTTTACAATTGAACAAAATCAAAATCAATGCGATAATCAATAAACTATATCTCATTTGATATCTTTTTCTACTTTAATTTCAGGTTGATCTACCACATCAAACTTAAATATGTCGTCTCTTGAATAATGCCCTATGACATCAAAATCCAATTTACTTAAAGGAATTTCATCCAAATCGATATCTGCAATCAAAACGCCACATTCACCAAATAAAGGTCCAGCTATCACTTTACCCAATGGAGATACTATAATGCTTCCACCTGGACACATTTCCTCAACCTCATCTTTCACCAAATCCTGAAATTTTTCAGGGTACATTGATTTTGTATAGTACTGATTACATCCTAATACAAAGCATCGCCCTTCTAATGCAATGTGTTTCATTGTAGAAATCCACTCGTCGCGGGAATCTGCCGTAGGTGCGATATAGATTTCCACACCTTTCTTATACATTGCCATTCTTGCTTCTGGCATATAATTTTCCCAGCATATCAAACCTCCTAGTTTGCCTATCTTGGTCTTGAAAGTAACTAGCGAATCTCCTGAAGCTTCAGCCCATATGGTCCTTTCGGTTCCTGTAGGCTTGATCTTGCGATGTACGCCTAATAAGCCATCGGTCGGCGAAATGTAGAGCATCGAACAGTACAAGCTGCCATTGTTTTCCTGACGCTCTGTTACGCCAATAACGAGATACACAGAATGAGCTTTTGAAAGTTTCTCTAATCTTTTGAGGTCCTTGCCTTCAATTGAAATACTGTTATTAAAATACTCAGCATAAAGCTGTCGTCCTTCATCAGTTCTTCTGCCAATATTCGCTCCAAAAGAAAACCCTCTAGGATAACCAGGAATAAAAGACTCCGGAAAAACTATAAGTTGGCACCCGTTTTTTACATTTTCTTCAACAAGTGTTTCAACTTTCTGCAAGCTCTTTTCCTTATCGAAAAAAACAGGGCTGTCTTGAATCAAGCAAACTTTAACTTTCATAAGTAAATGTAATAAAATGCAAACTAGTTTTAAAACAAAGTATCTTTTATTACAACCTCATAATGATATCAGTAATGATCATTTGCCCTCAATATTTAATCATCATTTGAACCTTAAAAAGAATCGATGACAAGAATTCCTCTATTTTCAAAAGCACCCATTTTAGGTAGTTCTAAGGTTGCTTCCTGCAGGCTAATTGTACGCCCAATCAATTTCTCAGGATGTAATTCTCCTTTCTTGATCATTTCTAGCATTTCGGGATATTTATATGCTTGCATTCCGTGACTGCCAATTACTTCTAATTCATCCGACAGGATTCTAGCTATTGGTACTTTAGTATTTTGTGAATCTCCAGTCATTAATCCAACTTGTATATGTTTTCCTCGTTTTCTCAAGCCTGAAATAGAATTAAAACAGGTAGTTGCACTTCCCAAAGCATCAATAGAAACATGCGCACCACCATTAGTAAGAGATTTTATCTCTTCAATGATGTGATCATGATTCGTTGCATTAATTGATGACTCCGCGCCTAGCGACTTCGCGAAATTTAGAGTCTCATCATTAATATCTATTGCAATTACATGTGCACCTAGTGCCCTAGCAATCATTATAGCTGACAATCCAATACCTCCACAGCCATGTACTGCCACATATTGGCCTTTAGACACTTTTCCTTGTGCAACAATTGCCCTAAATGACGTAATGAATCGGCAACCCAAAGTAGCGGCAGTGACATCGTTGATCTGCGCAGGGAGCTTCACCAAATTCGTATCGGCAAAATCCAAGGCCACATATTCGGCAAACGATCCCCAATGCGTAAATCCAGGCTGTGATTGTGCATCACAAACCTGATGATTCCCTGACAAACACTGACCACAAGTACCACATCCACAAACAAATGGTGCTGTAACACGATCCCCGATATTAAATTTCTTTACATTCTTGCCTTTAGCTTCAACAACACCAGCTAGCTCATGCCCGGGAACATGCGGCAACACGATATCATTATCATGTCCCATCCAACCATGCCAATCACTTCTACATAGCCCGGTGGCTTTTACCCCAATAACAACACCATCTTCATTAGGCGCTAGATCTTGGACATTCTGAATAGTAATTGGACCTTTAAATGATTCATAAACGGCTGCCTTCATGAGAGTAATAAATTATATTAATAATTCAGTAGTTCATTGATCTTTACCAGTACTTTTTTAGTTGAAGGAATCATCGTTTCCTCTAAAGTGGAATTTAACGGAATGGCTGGCATATTTTCACTGCCTATAGTCATAACAGGAGCATCTAAATATTTGAAGCATTCTTCTTGAATCTTTCCCGCCAAAGCTCTGGCAAAACTATTATTAGAAGGTTCCTCGGTGACCACCAAACATTTACCAGTTTTCTTGACTGATGTCATAACTGTCTTTTCATCTAAAGGAAATAAGGTTCGTAAGTCGATGATCTCAACTTGATCTCGCATCCCTTTGGTCGCGTTATAAGCCCAATGCACGCCCATTCCATATGTGACTATGGTCAGGGTTTCGACATTTTCTTGTTTCCAGATTTCTTGCAACACCCATGCTTTGCCAAAAGGCAGTACATAATCTTCACTAGGCTCAACCGAAGTGGCTGTTTTGGTTCCTGGCACTTTCGACCAATACAATCCTTTGTGCTCAAGAATAACCACGGGATTTGGGTCATAGTAAGCAGCTTTCATCAACCCTTTTAAATCGGCTCCATTACTGGGGTAGGCTATCTTTATTCCTCGAATATTCGTGACAACACTCTCAACAGATGATGAATGATACGGCCCACCACTACCATATGCCCCAATAGGCACACGTAGAATCATACTAACAGGCCATTTTCCGTTGGAGAGATAGCAACTTCTGCTAACTTCCGTAAATAATTGATTGAGGCCAGGCCAGATATAATCCGCAAATTGAACCTCAACTATTGGTTTTAAACCAACGGCACTCATTCCAACGGTAGAACCAACTATAAAAGCTTCTTGGATTGGTGTATTGAATACTCTATCGTCTCCAAATTTCTGAGCCAAGGTGGCAGCTTCCCTAAAAACACCTCCTAATCGTCCTCCAACGTCCTGACCATATAATAAGCATTCTTTATGTTTCTTCATGAGTTCTTCAACCGCGAACAAGGCACAATCTACCATGACCACCTTTTCCGCCCCTTCTGGAGAACGTATCCCTTTTTCTTCAGTGATTGGCGTTGGCGCAAAATCGTTAGTGAACAGATCTTCAGGTTTTGGATCTTCAGCTTTTAGCGCAAGCTTGAAATCTGATTCTACTTTGGCTTTCGCAGAAGACTCAATACCTTTTATTTCTTTATTAGAAAATCCGTATTCCAATAATTGCTGTTTCAGTACTGGATATGGATCACGAGACCGTGCTTCTTCCAAGTCATCGCGATACCATTCCATACGAACACCGGACGTATGATGGTTCAATAATGGCACCTTAGCATGCACTAAAAAAGGACGACGTTCTTTACGAATCGTTTTGATCACTTTCTCTAGAGCTTCATAACTCTCAATGAAATTAGCTCCATCGATAGATATAGCCTCAAGTCCTTTGAAACCTTGGGCATATTCAAACGCATTTTGCGCTCTGGTTTCTTCCGCATTTGCCGAAATATCCCATCCATTATCTTGCACTAAATACAATATTGGCATTTGCTTTAATGCAGCCATTTGGAAGGCCTCAGCGATTTCGCCTTCAGTAACGGATGCGTCACCTAGAGAACATACTGTAATTGGTTTAAGACCTCTCGACTCCGCTCGAGGCGACAATCGTGATGCTTCATCCATTAACCCTTGAAGTTCTTTGTACTGCATTCCCATAGCAACACCAGTTGCGGGGATGGCTTGCATTCCTGTGGCTGACGACTGATGTGGTATTTTTGGTTTATCATCATCTCGTAAACTTGGATGTGAGTAATACGTTCTACCACCGGAAAACGGATCGTCCTTCTTTGCCAATAATTGTAGCATTAGATCATAAGGTTGCAATCCAAAGGACAATAACATGGCATCGTCTCGATAGTATGGGAAAGCATAATCTTGAGGTAGTAATTGCATACCCAACGCTATCTGTATGGCTTCATGACCCCTAGAGGTTGCATGAACGTATTTAGAAACCTCTTTGAAATTGGCTTCATACAATTCTGTCATGGCTTTCGCGGTACAGAGTACTGAATATGCTTTTTCTAAAGTATTTTTATTCATGTTGATCATTATACGTCAGTGCGAGTGATTCTACGAAAGAGAATTGTATCGAGAACTTTTTATTGACTTCTCGATACAAATTGTTAAAGCTTTGCTTTGGTATCTTCAATTAAAATGCATTTTGATTTCAAGAACCTCACAAATCACTCGAAGTGACATTTCGTTTTAAGCATGTTCTTTTTCAACCTTCACCATCCAATTGAATAGGTCTGTTATCTTTCCAGTCTTAATACTGTTTAAGGTCTCGTTCACGTCAACCCCCACAGGATTCTCATGCGATACATGAATAGTTTCACCTTCTGACCCAATTTCCTGGATGTATGCAATACCAACCGCAGTTCCAGTCCCAAAAGCTTCTTCCAAAGTCCCGTTATTAGATGCCTCTCGAATTTCTTCAAGGCTTATTGCTCGTTCTGTCACTTCATACCCTTTATGCCTTAATAATTCAATCACACTTTTCCTTGTGATTCCTGCCAAAACGCATCCATCAAGTTTTGGCGTTATGAATTTTCCAGCGACCTTAAAAAAGATGTTCATGGTTCCGACTTCCTGTATATAATTGTGCTCTTTGGCATCCAACCATAATACTTGGTCATAACCTTTTGCTTTGGCCTGTTCAGTTGGCTTAATGGCTGCCGCATAATTCCCAGCTGCTTTTGCTTCACCAGTTCCGCCTTGAGCAGCGCGAATAAATTTCTTCTCTGCCCAAAGTTTAATAGGCTTACTGAAGAATGGCGCAGAAGGTGAGGCCATAATTATGAATTTGTAATGTGATGCAGCTCGCATACCAATAAATGGTTCATCAGCATACATGAAAGGTCTCAAATACAAGGCACTTCCTTCATGCGATGGAATCCAATTCTTTTCCAATGCCACTAATTGCTTCAAGCCCTCAACAAATAGTTGCTTAGGGAAATCAGGCATTCCCATTCTAGCAGCACTTGTGTTTAATCGTAGTGCATTTTCCACGGGCCTAAATAACAAAGGGTTTCCATCAGGATCTGCCGTTGCTTTCATGCCCTCAAAAATAGCTTGACCATAATGCAATGCCATGGCGGCTGGATGAGTTGGAATCATACCCATAGGCTCAATTCTAGGATTTATCCATTCACCATTTTCATAATCACAAATGAACATATGATCCGTGAATGTAGTCCCTAACGGAATATTGTCGAAGTCGATACTACTAACTTTTGATTCCTTTACTTTATTGATTTTTATATTCTGCATCATAATATTATATCGGTCTATTCATATCAAATTGTTCAAAATAATCGGCAACGCGACGCACAAAACTTCCACCTAAAAATCCGTCAACCACACGGTGATCAAAGGACAATGATAAATACATCATGCTTCTAATGGCTATTTCATCACCTTTTGCCGTTTCTATGACTTCTGGTCTTTTTTTAATGATTCCCAATGCCAATATGGCTACTTCTGGTTGATTGATTATTGGTGTACCCATAACACTACCGAAAGTGCCAACATTAGAGATCGTGAACGTACTTCCTTTAATATCGTCTCCAGTCAGTTTATTCTCCCTTGCTTTATTGGAGAGTTCATTTACTTTGACCGCCAGTTCTTTCAAATCCATACTATCAGCGTTCTTGACCACAGGTACTATTAAATTTCCGCTTGGTAAGGCTGTTGCCATCCCTATATTGATATCTTCCTTTACAATGATAGTATCACCATCCACCGAGGCATTTATATTTGGGAAATCCTTTACGGCCTTTGCAACAGCTTCCACAAATAAAGGGGTGAAAGTCAGTCGTTCCCCATACTTTTCTTGAAATGGTTTCTTATTGGCATTTCTCCAATTGACCATATTCGTCATATCGGCTTCTACATAGGCCGTGACATGCGGAGAGGTGTGTTTGGAATACACCATATGATCCGCTATCATTTTACGCATGCGGTCCATCTTCACGATTTTACCTTCTCCTTTGTCAAAATTTAATTGAGGAATGCGATATGCCGTTGGATCTTGCGAAGGGGGTTGAACAAACTGGAAAGGTCTACCCTCTTCTAAATACTGAAACACATCACTTTTTCGTAATCTACCATCTTTTCCAGTTGCAGGAATGCGCGCTAACTCTTCAAAGCTAATATGATTTGCTTTGGCAATTGAAATTAGAAGAGGCGAGAAAAAAGTATTGTTATTTTGTTTTGCTCTAACCAGCTTTTTTGGAACAGTTTTAATTTTATCTTGAGGTTGTACTTTTTCTTTTACAACGGTCTTTTCTTTTTTACCGGCAGCCGAAACTTGCCCATCGGTATTGATCATGGCAATGGTCTCACCTATTTTAATGACATCATTTGCCTTATAAAGAATTTCTTCTATTACGCCGGAAACATTTGACGGCACTTCAGAATCGACTTTATCTGTGGCAACTTCCAATAGCATCTCATCTTCTTCAATAGAATCACCTACATTCTTGAACCATGTGATAATGGCTGCTTCTGTTATACTTTCGCCCAACTTGGGCATTTTAAATTCGAATTTTGACATTCTTATGAACTAGCGTTTGTTAGTTTTTTACTCTTTCCGGCGCTGTGCACCACCTTCCTCAAGGAAGGAATTATTTCTTCATGAAATCTCTTAAAGTATCGTATCTACCTTCTTGAACGTTCATATTCTCCGGCACTTCTCTTAAAGGCTCCACTGCTTTTAAACTTTCATGACAATCCCTTGGTAATTTCTGATACAATTGTGTGCCTTTTGTTTTCCACTTAATCATTTCATCACTTACTTCCTTAACGACTTTCGCTGGATTGCCAACCACCAAACTTCGTTTAGGAATGACCGTTTCAGCTTTTACAAAAGCCATGGCTCCAACTATACATTCATCACCTATTTCAACATCGTCCATAATAACTGTGTTCATCCCTACCAATACATTGCGGCCTATATTCGCCCCGTGAATTATGGCTCCATGTCCGATATGTGCGCTTTCTTTTAATCTAATTGATTTGCCTGGAAACATATGCACTGTGCAGTTTTCCTGAACATTAACACCATCTTCTAAAACGATTTGCCCCCAATCCCCACGGATTGCAGCACCCGGACCGATATAACAATTCTTACCAATGATGACATTCCCAGTGACAGCTGCTAGAGGATGCACAAAACTACTTTCATGTACAACAGGGATATAACCTTTATATGAATAGATCATTTGTCCTTGAATTCTTTTAATTTTTCCTTAGTAAATTCAGAAAGCACTAATCTGCCACTAATTTTAGCTCTTTGAATTAACAACTGGTCCCAATCTTCTGTACCTCTCCAAAACATGGTTTTCATTTCGGACATAGCTTTAGGATTATAGTTACACAAATTCTTGGTAAACTCCTCTAAAGCATCATCAAGTTCTTGAATACTCTCATAAACTTGTGTAAATAATCCCTTTTGCTGCGCCCATTCTGCCGAATAGAAACTATTGGCATCCATCGCAATTTGCGACATCCCACTTAAGCCTATTTTACGTTGTACAGCTGGACCGACCACAAAAGGGCCAATACCCACATTGAGTTCACTTAACTTAATGGCTGCATATTTCGTAGCCATGCAATAGTCTGTGGCTGAGGCCAAACCAACGCCACCACCAACTGTTTTTCCTTGAACGCGTCCTATAATGAATTTCGGACATTTGCGCATGGCATTAATGACGTTAGCGAATCCTGAAAAGAAGGCTTTACCCATTTCTTCATTGTCTATGGCTACGAGCTCTTCAAAACTTGCACCAGCGCAAAACGTCCGATCGCCTCCACTTTTGAGTACAATGACCTTGATATTCTCATCTTCACCAGCATTGGTTATCGCTCTTGCCAATTCGGAAAGTAACCGCGATGGCAAGGAATTATGGGCTGGGTGAAAAAATTCGATGTAACCAACACCATTTTTAGCAGTCTGTTTTACGTATGGTTCCATATGTTATAGTATTCCAAATTGTTTAAAATGATGAATTAAATGCTTTCGTTCCAGCAAATACCATTCGTATCTATTCATGTCACCAAAAACCATATTTTTTAATTTGGCATCCGGATTTTCTTTGAAATACATTTTATAGGCCTCTCTCGCCACGATGAATTTTTCTTTTGCCGTGGCCAGATCTGGATGTTTTAAATTATCCAAGGTGTCTTTCTCAAGTAAGGGGAAATTAGAGTTGAGTGGAAATTCATTATAATTATAGAGACTTGCATGGACTTTTTCTAAAATCCTCTCAGGTGTTGAAACATCAAAATCCTGAATCTCTCCCGAAGCAATTCTGTACGTATATTCAAGATGTTCAACCATATGTTGTGGCGTCATAATACCCCATTTCCTCTCAGTTCCTTCTTTCAGGTTATTCAAACAATCTTGAATCTTATCATCAGTCATTTCAATAAATGTCTCTTGCTTCTTTTGAACCATGGTCAATACCGTTGCCACCGCCACTAACTCATCTTCTGCATCAAAAATTTCAGCAAACCACTTCACAATGCCACTTGGATGTTCAGCACTCACTACATCCCTATCCACCTTTTGCTTACATGTTAACCGCACATAAATAGTATCGTTATGATATAATGGACGTAAGAACCTACAGTCTTCCAAACCATAATTAGCGGAAACGGGTCCTTTATTCGGGTATACAAATAGTCCAGCTGCGGCAGAGATAATGAAATAGCCATGAGCCGTTCGCTTTTCGAAAATACTTCCATCTAAGGAGGTGATATCGGTATGTGCATAGAAATGATCCCACGTAATATTCGCAAAACCGATGATATCGGTATCGGTAATAGTGCGTTTATGCGTTTTCATGGACATCCCTGGTTGAATGTCTTCCCAATGATATTTAAACGGGTGCTGTTCGGCTTCTTTGTATTTGGCATTTGGTTGATAAATACCCGTAATCTCAGTTAATGTTGTTGGAGACCCTTGAATGGCCGTACGTTGTAAATAATGCTTAATACCTCGCATTCCTCCCATTTCTTCTCCACCGCCTGCGCGTCCAGGACCGCCATGAACAAGACTAGGTAATGGTGATCCATGCCCAGTACTTTCTTTGGCGCTTTCACGATTCAATACTAGGATTCGACCATGATGACTCGCCGCATTAATAACATACTCCTTGGCAATCTCGTCATTATTCGTTGCAATGGAAGATACTAGTGACCCCTTGCCCATTTGTGCCAATTGAATGGCCTCGTCGAGGTTTTTATAAGGCATGATGGTGCTAACTGGTCCAAAGGCCTCACGCTCGTGAATTACCGTATTCTTGAAAGGATGGTCGGCTCTTAGCACTATAGGGCCTATAAATGCTCCATTATTGGCATCCGCGCCGATGGTTTCAATTTTATCCAGGCTCCCGTAGACGATTTGTGCTTCTTTGGCAATGTCTCGTACCGAATTCCTGACTTCTTCAACTTGTTGTTTACTTATCAGCGAGCCCATGCGTACTTCTTTTAATCTAGGGTCACCAATAGTCACTTTATCCAAAGCGTTTCCTAAAGCTATCTGAACATCCTCCATTAAATTCTCTGGAACAATGACCCGCCGAATAGCCGTACATTTTTGACCAGCTTTGACGGTCATTTCTTTTCTGACCTCCTTAATGAACAAATCGAATTCCGGCGTTCCAGGAACCGCATCTTCACCAAGAATCGAGGCATTCAATGAATCCGCTTCCAAAGTGAAAGGGACTGCCTCTTCAATAATTCGTGGATGTGCTTTCAACAATCTACCCGTTGAAGCGGAGCCTGTAAACGTTACAACATCTTGAGAAGTGACCGTATCCAATATCGATGTAACAGTACCGTTTATAATCTGCAAGGCACCCTCTGGTAAAATCCCAGATTGAATAATCTCTCTTGCCACGGCTTCAGCCAAATATGATGATGATGGTGCAGGTAATACCACTGCTGGTACTCCAGCCATCCAATTGACCGCACATTTCTCGAGCATTCCCCAAACAGGGAAATTAAAAGCATTTATGTGTACTGCCACCCCTTTTTTGGGCACCATGATATGATGTGCCATAAAGCGTCCACCATGAGAGAGATCAATCGGTTCGCCTTCTACATGATAGGACTGATTAGGAAACAACTTTCTTAAAGATGCATTGGCGAATAGATTTCCGAAACCACCTTCAATATCTATCCAACTGTCAATTTTCGTAGCACCAGTTCTATAGCTTAATTCGTAAAACGCATTCTTTTTTTTGATGAGATAGAATGCCAACTTCTTGAGCATATTACCACGTTCTTGAAAAGTCATTTTACGAAGTACTTCGTCTCCTTTAGTTCTTCCATATTGAAGAATTTCTGGAATATCAAGACCTTCAATTGCGACACTGGTAAAAGCTTCACCAGTGATGGCATCGAGCACGGGTATTCCTTCTCCCTTGCCTTCTATCCATTGGCCTTGTACGTAATGTTGAATTTTATTCATAATAACTATTTATGCCATTATTCTAACTATTCTTCCTGTAATCTTTCCTTCAACACACTTAATGTAACCATCTACGATTTTTCGCATTGGCACGGGTGTGTTACCCGGAAAGTAATCTTTGTATTTTTCATAGGAATCTTCTACCAGATCAGAGCATACTGCATTGATCCTAATTCCGTTTTCAAGTTCTAATGCCACTGCCTTCACAAAACTATGAATAGCACCATTTACCATGGCAGCGCTTGCGGTCATTTCTACAGGATCATCCGCTAGTATGCCAGTTGATAGCGTTATGGAACCACCAGGATTTAAATATTCTTTACCTATTCTAACTGTATTGACCTGACCCATCAGTTTACTCTTTATTCCTATATAAAAATCTTCTTCACTTAAATTATCAAACTTATCCCATTTGGCATCACCGGCTATAGCTACAATCGCATCGACCTTACCGATGCTATCGAACATCGTCTTGATTGAGGATGAATCTGAAAAATCTACAGTCACATCTCCTGAATTCCTTCCAGCAATGAGCACCTCATGCTTTTGAGATAGTCTCTCACTGACTTTCTTGCCTATGGTTCCGTTGCCTCCGATAACTAATACTTTCATAGCTAATGCCTGCGCAAGCAGGTATCTCATTATTTATTAATTCTAAATTTACTATTATCGAAATTGTATCTAGCCATAAATGCCTTAGTATACAACTTCAACTTATGCTCTTTAACTCGCTCTTCAATATTATCAGTCAATCCAATGTAAATTACTCCGTTTGGTTTGTTCGCCATTATATAAACATACCAAAGTTTCATCTTTCTTTTATGAGATTCCTGCCTACGCAGGAATTCTCTCAATTATTGCAGCATACCCTTGTCCTACACCGATGCACATTGTGATTAATGCATAACGTTTCTGTTGTTCGTGCAATTCCAATGCTGCGGAATAAGCTATTCGTGTTCCTGTAACTCCTAGAGGATGCCCAATCGCAATTGCGCCTCCATTAGGATTCAGTCTAGGATCGTCATCCGCTAATCCCCAAGCTCGTGTACAGGCCAAAGCCTGTGCTGAAAATGCCTCATTAAGTTCAATGATATCCATATCTTCCATGGTTAGACCTGCCTTTTCCAAGGCCTTATTTGAAGCCTGCACAGGGCCTATACCCATAATCCGTGGTTCTACACCAACGACGGCGGAGCTCACTATTCTTGCGAGTGGTTTTAGATTATATTTTTTAACGGCTTCTTCAGACGCTATTATAGTAGCAGCTGCGCCATCATTCAGTCCTGATGAATTCCCTGCAGTGACACTTCCACCTTCTGTCTTAAATGCTGCTCTTAATTTTCCTAACACTTCCAAAGACGTATTGGGTTTTACGAATTCATCTTTTGAAAATTGAATTGGGTCTTTCTTCCGTTGCGGAATTTCTACGGTCACGATCTCTTTTGCCAAACGACCATTTTCTTGCGCTTTGGTGGCCTTCATCTGGCTCCAATAGGCAAACTTATCTTGGTCTTCACGAGAGATCTTGAATTTTTCAACCAGGTTTTCAGCAGTATTTCCCATGCCATCAGTCCCGTACAGTTTTTGCATCTTCGGGTTTATGAAACGCCAGCCAAAACTGGAATCATACATTTTAGAATCGTTGCCAAACGCACTGGATGGTTTAGCGACTACATAAGGTCCGCGTGTCATATTCTCCACACCTCCAGAAATGAACAAGTCACCATCACCAGCTTTTATTGCTCTATTGGCATGAATAATGGCCGACAATCCTGAACTACACAAGCGATTAACCGTTTCACCAGGCACCGTAAATGGTAACCCAGCCAACAATAGGGACATCCTCGCTACATTGCGATTGTCCTCACCTGCTTGATTGGCGCAACCCATAATAACATCGTCATAAGCCTCTTTTGGAATGTTCGGATTTCGTTTTACCAGTTCTTCAATCACTATAGCCCCTAAGTCGTCTGTGCGCACTGCAGACAACGTTCCTTTGTAACTTCCTATAGGCGTTCTGATGCCATCTATGATATATGCTTCTTTCATAATTATGCCCACGAAAGTGGGTATCTTATTATTTCTTACTCAACTTTTCACTCTTTCTCTATACACTACTAAATATGGTAAGTGTTTTGAGTTTGCTCTTTCTATTTTACTATGAGATTCCTGCTTTCGCAGGAATTTATTTCCATTCTTTTTTGGTTCGATACACAATGCCTTTAAAAAGTGCCACTAATTCATCACCCCGTTTTACTTCGATAACATTGAACCCTAATTTATTATTCACCTTCTCTATCACCGATTCGGCAACTAAATAATCACCTTCTTCCAATGCTTCAATATGATTGATGCTCGTTTCAATAGACACAGCATATTTGCCATGTGTATTGGCAGCAAATCCAAAAGCAGTATCTGCAATCGTATAACTTACGCCTCCATGAGCTTTGCCCATGCTGTTCAACATATCCTTTCTTATGGTCATTCCTACTTTGCAATGTCCCACTTTACATTCCAAGATCTCGATGCCCATCCAGGTACTGAACGCATCCTGAGACAGCATTTTATATGGAATTTGTTCTCCTTTCATAGTATCCTTAATGTCACTTCGAGTGATTTTCAAAAGAAAATTGTATCGAGAAGTCTCGCTTGTTCTCGATACGCTTCGCACTCGAACTGATGCTATTTAAAAAATGCTTTATTATCTCTTTCCATCTTTCGCAATAACGGACTGCAACGATATCTATCTTCATGATACTCATGGTATAATTCATCCATTTTTGAAACGCACCAATCAATACCTTTTTCATCTGCCCATGCCAATAACCCTTTAGGGTAATTAACGCCTTTGGTCATGGCATTGTCAATATCATCTGCCGTGGCTATATTCAAGAATAAGGCATCTGCCGCTTCGTTGATGAGCATCACTAGGACTCTTTCAAATATTCTTTGTGATAACTTTTCATCATGAGATTCCTTCGCTTCACTCGGAATGACGATACGATTATTTTCATCATAATCATAATATCCCTTACCTGATTTTCGACCTAGAAATCCTGCTTCTGCAAAGCGCTGTTGTGTGAATGCCGGTTTGTATCTAGGATCAAAATAAAAGGCTCTAAATACGGTTTCCGTTACTGTGTAATTCACATCATTACCAATAAAGTCCATCAATTCAAAAGGGCCCATTCTAAAATTCCCTAAGGTCTTAAGGCTCCAATCGATGGTTGCAAAATCTGCGATACCTTCTTCATAAATTCGCAAGGACTCGCCGTAAAATGGTCTTGCGACGCGATTGACGATAAACCCTGGCGTATCTTTTGCCACTGCGACTATTTTCTTCCAATCGGTTATGATTTTAACAGATGCATCTAAAACGTCTTTTGAAGTCTGTATCGCTGGAATAACTTCTACCAATTTCATTAACGGCGCTGGATTGAAGAAATGAATACCAACACAGCGTTCTGGTTTTTTAAGCGAAGCAGCGATCGATGCAATGGATAAGCTAGACGTATTGGATGCTATGATACAATCTTCTGATACATAGCTTTCCAATTCTGAAAATACTTTTTTCTTGATGTCCAGATTTTCAAGAATGGCCTCAATCGTTAAATCGGAATCTGACAGATCTTTCAAACTATCAACATAAGAAATATGGTCTTGTATTCGAGACTTCTCATCGGTATCAATTCGTCCTTTTTCAATAAGTCGCAAAAGTATTTTTTCAAGAGCGGCTTCCGACTTCTGCAAAGCTTCTTGACTCGTATCATATAACTTTACATTACAACCTGATGTGGCCGCCACTTGTGCGATACCACTTCCCATTGTTCCAGAACCGATGATTCCTACGTTCATACTTTTATTTTACACCTCCCGACGCTCTGCGACACCCTCCTCAAGGAGGAAGTTTAAAATGGAAGCCTTGTTAAATCTACATTTCCGCCTGATAAAATAATACCGACTTTTTTATTTTTATAATCTTCCTTGTTTCGCAATAATGCTGCAAACGCCACAGCACTTGATGGTTCTATAATTAGTTTCATGCGCTCCCAAATCAATTTCATGGCATTTATGATCTCGTCCTCTTCTACACGAATGATCTTTTCTACATATTTCTGGATGATCGGGAAATTCCTATCTCCGAGATGCGTTCGCAATCCATCTGCCACAGTATTGGATGTTATATTAGTCTCAATTTCTCCTGATAGAAGAGACCGATAGGCATCGTCGGCTTCCATAGGTTCTCCCGCAATTACCTTGCAGTGATTGGAAAAATGATGAGCTGCAAGTGCCGTTCCCGCTAATAATCCGCCACCACCAACAGGCGTGAATATATAATCGAGATCCGGTTGTTCTTCTAATAATTCCATAGCGGCCGTTCCTTGGCCATAAATCACCTCATCTTGGTTTGATGGATGCAAGAACGTGGCTCCTTTATCCTTTTGAATTTTTTTCGCAGCAGATTCTCTATGTTCAATTGTAGAAGGACATTCAATTATTTCTCCCTCGTAGGTCTTAACCCCATCTTTTTTCACCTGTGGCGCATTTTCAGGCATAACGATATATGCTTTAACACCCAATTTCTTCGATGCCAATGACACTGCTTGAGCGAAATTCCCTGAAGAATGTGTCACTACACCGCTTGCTCTCTCTTCATCGGTTAAACTCAGAATTGCATTGGCAGCACCACGCATTTTAAATGCTCCCATTTTCTGAAAGTTCTCACATTTGAAAAACACGTGAGCGCCTGAGATCTCATTCAGTAATTCTGACGTAAGAACAGGTGTTCTATGGATAAAGGGTTTTATCCGTTCGTGAACTTGTATGAGTGTCTGTTTATTCATATAACACCTCCCATCTCTTCGAGACACCCTCCTCAAGGAGGGATTTGTTATTATTTTCCTTTGAACTCTGGTTTACGCTTTTCAATAAATGCCGCAACGCCTTCTTCATAATCTTCACTTTGAGCTGCTTCTATTTGGTATTTTGATTCCATTGCTAATTGCGCATCCAGATTATTGGTCATGGACTGATTGAACAATTCCTTGATCATTCCTAAGGCTTTGGTTGGCATATTAGCCATTTTCAAGGCTAGTTTTTGAACCTCCTCTTGAAATGTCTCCATCGGAATCACCTTATAGATCATTCCCATACGCTCCGCTTCTTCCGCAGATACCTTATCGCCTAACATAGCCAATGCCGATGCTTTTTGAAAACCAATCAGTCGTGGCAAAAAGAAAGTGCCTGCACTATCCGGAATCAATCCTATTTTACTGAAAGCTTGAATAAAACTCACCTTTTCATGAGCGACAACGACATCGCATGCTAAAGCAATGTTAGCCCCAGCTCCTGCAGCCACACCATTGACCGCGGCAATAATGGGTTTTTTTATATTTCGAATACGTGTAACGATGGGGTTGTAATGTTCCTCTAGTATTTTCTTGAATCCCGGGTTAAGATCCGGAGACGTGACTTCTTTAAGGTCTTGACCAGCACAAAAAGCCTTCCCATTTCCAGTCAATACAATCGCTCTCACATCTTCATTGATTTCACAAGCATCAAGCGTATCCTGTAAAAGAAACGCCATTTCCCTATTAAAACTATTGAATACATCAGGTCGATTGAGTGTGATGTACGCTATTTTATTTTCAATTTTAAGTTCAATTGAATTATTGCTCATACCTATTCTTAAGTTCTTTCCTTCAAAAAGGAATTATAATTTAAAATATGGATTATAAATAATCCCAATAATATTCCGCCATGGATCAAATACACTGGCCACCATTAAATCCCCGCCCACATTAGTTGGTTCCTGATGTTTAGTTGCGCCCAACTCTAGTAAACGCTCATACTCTTTTTGAATATCTTCTACTCCCCAATAAGACAAAACATTTTCTCCCTTCAGATTGGCCTCATCACCTTCTGGCATCAATCCTAACTCATAACCTCCAATGTTGAATCCCACATAAAAAGACTCATCAAAATAGGGTTCTACTTGAAATGCCTTGGTGTACCATCCTTTTGCTTTTGACAAATCGGTTACTATGTATCCAGTTGTTCTTAGTCCTAACATCATTTTAAACATTTAAAGTAATCGAATGGTTCCTGGCAATCCTCACATTGAAACTGTGCTTTACATGCTGTCGAACCAAACTGGCTTACTAATCTGGTATTCGTAGACCCACAATTAGTGCATTTTACAAGTCTCTTGTTTCCTAATAAGACTTCCTTATCTGCATCGGCGTCTAAAGGCGCTGCAATGCCATAATCTTCAAGGGCCTTTCTTCCTCGAGGAGTGATCCAATCGGTGGTCCAAGCGGGAGCGAGTATCAATTCAATTTCTGAATTGTAACCTGCTTCTTTCAATGCTTTTACTATATCATCACCAATGACGTCCATGGCAGGGCATCCGCTATACGTTGGCGTAATTTGAACCTTGACCATATCGCTTTCAATAATGGCAGATCTTACAACACCCATATCCATGATTGATAATACAGGAATTTCAGGGTCCGATACTTTCTCTAGTATCTCGACCAAGCTTTTGTCTATATTTCCACTCTGTCCTTCGGACATCCCTCCCTTTGGGAGAGAACTATTATTTGGTATGTCTTTTAATTCGTTCATAAATATTTTTTCCTCCTCCCTTTGGGAGGATTAAAGTGGGATTACCATTCCATGTTTGGATATGTACGTTGCATATATTGCAGGTCACTCAATAAATACCCCAAATGTTCTGTATGAATCCCTTGTTTACCGCCTTTTTGAAACCATTTTGATTCTGGAATCTGTAGTGTAGCCTCTTCAAGAATTGTGTTGACTCTTGAATAATACTTGTCTTTCAATGTTGTGACATCTACGCCAATACCCTCGTTAACCATTGCTTTATCAGCGTCTGTTTGGTGGAACAATTCATCGGTATAGGTCCATAATGCGTCGATTGCAATTTGCATTTTTTGATGACTCTCATCTGTACCATCACCAAGGCGTTTGATCCAATCTGAAGAAAATCGTTGATGGTAGCTCACTTCCTTTATGCATTTTGAAGCAATGGCAGATAGCGTTAAATCCTTACTTTTTTGCAATTCTGTCAAGAACAAAAAATGATACACATCAAACAGAAAATGGCGTGCCATGGTAAATGCAAAATCAGTGTTAGGTTGCTCAACAAGAAGCACACTCAAATACTCACGTTCTTTTCGTAACATGGCGATATCATCCTCTGAACGACCGTCTCCAGCCATTTTTGCAGCATATTGATAATAGCTTCGTACCTGCCCAAACAAATCGAGTGAGATATTGGTACAGGCGATATCCGTTTCTAAACTAGGACCGTGTCCGCATAATTCTCCCATTCTTTGTCCAAGGATGAGACTATTGTCAGCGATTCCGAGTATGTAGTTGTATAAATCTTTGTTTTTCATATATTTTAGTTAACACCTCCCGACACTACGTGTAAGTATTCTCTAGGAGGGAATTATTTTGTCACATATGTTTCACTTCGTCTGGTAAATCATAAAATGTAGGATGGCGATACACCTTGTCTTGTGCAGGCTCGAACATTTCTCCATTATTTTCTGGGTTGGAAGCTGTTATATGTTTGGATTCCACAACCCATAT
>RCNB010000383.1_pt1 | contig 30443 bp, 31 predicted proteins | sample 2041321 | NCBI WGS metagenome assembly RCNB01 (sample SAMN09708232, study PRJNA481090) | Marine sediment metagenome, whole genome shotgun sequencing project. | reverse complement strand
TATACTAATTTTGGCCCAAGGGTCATACTAGTAAAATTATATAAAAACCTCACATAACGTGAGGTTTTTTTACGAATAAAATTGATAGTATAGCTCATTTTTACCCGACTTTTGCAAACGCATGAAAGCCAAGAAAACCGCCCTACTTTTTATTTTTATTACCATACTTGTTGATGTTATCGGTATTGGAATTATACTACCCATAATACCGGAGCTAATCATGGAGCTCACCGGGGAAGGAACCCATATGGCAGTTATTTACGGTATGTGGTTGACAACAGCCTTCGCTGGGATGCAGTTCTTGTTTTCCCCAGTGTTAGGTGAGATTTCGGATAGGTTTGGTAGGCGACCCATTTTGTTGATGGCGCTTTTGGGGTTGAGTATAGATTACCTTATTCATGCATGGGCACCGACGATAACATGGTTGTTTATAGGTAGGTTTTTGGCCGGGATTACGGGAGCAAGTTTTACCGTTGCATCTGCTTATATAGCTGATATTAGTACCAAGCAGGAAAAGGCAAAGAACTTTGGACTCATTGGAGCCGCATTCGGCTTAGGATTTATCATAGGCCCAGGCATTGGAGGTTTTTTCGGAGAAATTGATATTAGATTACCTTTTTACATAGCTGCCGGACTCACCTTTGCCAACTTTCTATTTGGTTGGTTCTTTGTGCCGGAGTCCTTGGCCGTTGAGAATAGACGACCTATCAATTTGGTTAAAATGATTCCAGGCGTTTCTCTGGTGAGTCTTAGAAATTACAAAGGTGTTTTACTACTTATTTCCGCATTCTTTTTAGCCAACTTGGCTGGCCAGGCCTTACCGTCTACCTGGTCCTACTATGGGATAGAACGCTATGATTGGAGTCCTAGGGATATTGGTATTTCTTTAATGGTCGTTGGTCTTTTTGTTGCCATAGCTCAGGGGTTTTTGGTAGGGGTAGCCGTGAAAAAGTTCGGACGTAAGACAGTTGTTATTTCTGGATTTTTACTTTGGACCATTGGAATGTTTCTTTTTTCCTTAGCAGAGGAACCTTGGATGTTATACGCCTTTCTTATCCCTTATGCATTGGGTGGTGTTGCCGGTCCAACAGTTCAGGGTGTTATTTCAAATCAGGTTTCTGAAAAGGAGCAGGGAAATCTACAAGGAGCGATTACAGGTTTGGTAAGTGTTACGGCTATTTTAGGTCAATTGACATTCTCGCCGGTGTTCTATTATTTTATCCGTCCAGAAGGTGATATATACTTTCCGGGAGCACCATATGCATTAGCATCTATTTTCCTCCTTGTGGCGCTTGTTTTGGCTTCCTTGGCCATGAGTAAGATGGCCCCCTCCGATGAAGTGGACGAATTATCTTCAGAGGTTTCTCCAAAGTAAGGGTTAGTTTTTGGCTTTCAAACGGGTCTTCTACGAAAAAATGTGACTTTTTTTAAATCAGATGTAACATTTGACAATAAATGTATCTAAAAGGAAAATCCTAAATACAGATACAATGAAAGCACTAAAGATTACCCACCTCGTTTTAATTCTTATGACCTCCATTTGCGTAAACGCGCAAGACTACCCTTTTGAAGTATTGATAAAAGGAAGCGGACAACCTATTTTACTTTTTCCAGGTTTTACATGTACTGGTGATGTTTGGGAAGATACCGTTACCGAACTTTCTAAAAATTTCGAGTGCCATGTCTTTACTTTTGCAGGTTTTGGAGATGTAGCACCTGTAGAAAAGCCTTGGTTTCCCAAAATAAAAAGGGGAGTAGAAGCCTATGTAAAAGAACAAAATCTAGAAAATTCAATTATAATTGGGCATAGTTTGGGTGGCACTTTGGGTCTTTGGTTGGCTACAGTAGCAGAACATCCGTTCTCGCAACTAATAGTAGTCGACGCATTACCTTCCACTGGGGCACTTATGATGCCGAATTTTAATAGCGAATCACTTGTATACGAAAGCCCGTGGAACAAACAAATGTTGGCTATGGATGATGCATCCTTTGCTGGTATGGCTGCTCAAATGGCCACTCGAATGTCAATGAACAAAGCAAAACAGGAACAGATTAAAGATTGGATACTTGAAGCCAATAGAGAAACCTACGTTTACGGCTATACAGACCTCTTAAAGCTTGATTTAAGAGAAGCTATTGGTAAAATTAATATTCCGGTCACTATTTTGGCGGCTGCACAACCTTATGGCTTGGAAATGGCTAAGAGTACCTATTCAGAACAATACAAGAACCTACAGGATTATAAGATAGAATTTGCAGCTGATGCTGCCCATTTTATCATGTACGACAGTCCTATCTGGTTTAAAGAAAAATTATTCACTAGTTTGGGGAACTAATGAATAGCAGCGACAAAAAATATAAAGAGCTATATACTACACATTATGCTAAGGTGATGCGCTTATGTCTTGGCTATGTTGCAGGAGACCAAGATTTGGCCAAAGATTTAACCCAAGAAATTTTTATAAAGATTTGGGAAAACCTAGAAAGCTTTAGAAGTGAAAGCAGCATAAGCACTTGGATTTACAGAATAAGCGTGAACACCTGTTTGTCTAACTTAAGAGCTAAAAAAAAGATTTCCAGAGCAATCGCCATCGACGATGTTCCCGAAATTAGTGAAGAACATTCTAATGTAGACAAAGCACATCAATTAGCGCTGTTGTATGCGTGTATAAAAAAGCTATCTGAAACAAACAGGGCTATTATTTTATTAGTGTTGGAAGGACTTCCGCATAAGGAAATATCCGATATCATCGGAATAAAACATGATGCGATTCGTACGCGAATACATCGAATTAAAAGTCAATTAACAAAATGTGTATCCCATGAATAATTTTGAAGAGTTAGAATCAAATTGGAACAATCAACCCGAAATACAAGCAACAGAGCAAGGGTTTCAAGAGGTATTGAACAGATTACGAAAAATTAAAAATAAACAACGCATTACTAATGTAGTCTTGGGCAGTACCGCCATCATATTAGTCGTTTTTTTCTTTTACATATCAGGATATGGTAGCCAACAAGTCATTCTAGGGATTTCTCTTATGATTGGGAGTCTATTGGTACGCATCCTACTTGAAATTTTAAGCATACGAAAACTGAGACAAATGAATGCGATAGCACGCAGCACGGATTTTAGAAGCGGCTTGATAGGATACTATAAGGGTCGAAAATTTGTTCATTTTGGATGGACACCCCTACTTATTCTGATTTATATTGCTGGGTTTCTAATACTCTTGCCGCTTTTTAAAGCTAATTTGTCTTCTGGATTCTATACCTATATCATTGTATCCTCTACTATACTAGTAGTCTTTTTATCAATTTTCATAGCCAAACAAATTAGGACTGAAATGAATAATTTAAAGCGATTGCAAGAGGGATTTCTATAGTGTTTAACCTATTTATCTAGTATGATTTCAGATTGATATATGCTCTTAAGTCGTAAAGTGAAAAATTGGATAAAAGAAAAGTGACCGTTCATTCATAACAGTATCCCTAAACGTAGCTTTGTTTACAGGGTCTAAATAGGTACTTTTAGGGTTTCAATACAACAGGCTTGAATCCACTTAAAAAACTTTTTCAACAAACGGCTATTTATGGGCTGGCGACAGTGTTGCCAAGGATGCTCAATGTCATATTAGTGCCGATTTATACCGCGGTAATGCTACCTGGTTCTTATGGGGAAGTTATAGTGATATTTGCCTATTTCGCTATTTTTAATGTATTCTTGGCCTATGGAATGGAGACAACTTTCTTTCGTTTCTATAAGGAAGCAGATCAGCGAAAGAAAGTAGTGACAACCTCCTTACTTTCAATTCTAGCTACTACCTTATCATTTTTGATTATAGGATTTATTTTTAAGGGAACTTTGTCCCAACTACTCGAGATTAAACCAAAGTATATTGGCTATGTATTTGGCATCCTTACCTTAGATGCTCTGGTAATTATACCTTTTGCTTGGTTACGGGCTAACGAAAAACCTATGCGCTACGCTATTGTTAAAATAGCCAATGTAGTAATGAACCTCGGGCTAACGGTTTTCTTTTTGATTCTTTTACCCGACCTAGTTTCGCCAAAAGGAACAGGACTGTTCAGTGCTATGTATATCGAAAATTTTGAAATTTCATATATACTGATGGCTAATCTCATAGCAAGTGGTGTCACGTTTTTATTGATGCTCAGGGTATATATGAGACGCCCATATATATTCGATGTTAATCTTTGGAAAAAAATGATGCGTTATGCTATGCCAATTCTAATAGCAGGTGTAGCTTTTACAGTAAATGAAGTTTTGGATAAGATTCTGTTGGAACGATTGCTCCCTGATGACATTGCCAGCGCTGAAGTAGGTAAATATGGAGCCTGTATTAAATTGGCTGTTTTTATGACCTTGTTCGCTACCGCATTTAGAATGGGGATTGAACCGTTTTTCTTTAGTCACTCGGAGACCAAGAATCCTCAAAAAGCCTATGCTCAGATTACAAATTATTTCGTGGTACTGGGGAGTATTATCTTATTGGCAGTAGTTGTATTTGCAGATGTGTTAAAAGAACTTTTTGTCAGAAATGAAGCGTATTGGGATGCCATGCCTGCAGTGCCTATTATTTTGTTGGCCAGTTTTTTCTTAGGAATTTATCATAACCTGTCTGTATGGTACAAGGTAACCGACCGCACAAAGTTTGGGGCGTATATTTCAATGATAGGTGCCGTGCTTACTATTATAATCAACTTCGCCCTCATACAGTATTTTAGCTATATGGCTTCGGCTGTGGCAACATTGGTCGCTTATGGCACTATGATGGTGCTTTCCTTTTATTTTGGCCGTATGTATTATCCTATTCCGTATAATTTCAGAAAAATTGGTTTTTATTTAGGAGTATCAATCCTTTTTTCAATCCTGTCGTTTTATATTTTTGATAGGAATTTGATAATAGGTAGTATACTACTGCTCATTTTTCTTGGACTAGTTTATAAATTGGAGGCGGATAACCTTAAAAAAGTATTTTTTAAATAGATGAAAATTAAAATAATAAATAAATCGGCACACGAATTGCCGCATTACGAAACGGGAGCATCCGCAGGGATGGATTTGCGTGCGAACATATCTGAGCCCGTAACGCTCGCACCTCTTGCAAGAACAATCGTTAAAACAGGGCTTTTTATGGAACTCCCCGTGGGTTATGAGGCACAAGTACGGCCAAGAAGCGGATTGGCGGCTAAAAAAGGGATTACAGTTTTGAACGCGCCAGGCACTATTGATGCAGATTATAGGGGTGAAATAGGTGTTATTTTGGTAAACCTTTCCAATGAAGCTTTTGTAATTGAGAACGGGGAACGTATTGCCCAAATGGTTATAGCCAAACACGAGCGAGCCGAATTGGAACAAGTTGAACTACTCTCTGATACAGCAAGAGGGGAAGGCGGGTTTGGAAGTACTGGAGTAAAGTAATCATATTTTAATTTATTTAATAAATTTTGAAATGATATGAAAAAGCTAGTGCTACTTTTTTTTGTGTTATTCTTGTTCTCATGTGATAAAGACGCTGAGGAAAACGCTATTCCCTTTACGGGGTTTTATAAAATATCAAGTATGACTGCAGACCAGCCCATAGATATAAATAATGATGGTTTAGCATCAACTAATTTAATGGAGGAAATGGAATTATACTTTAATAACACCGCCCCAGATTTAGAAATTCGACCTCATGAATTCACGGAAAGCAATGCATTGTTAATAGCATTCAGTTTTCCTGATCAATTTTCGGTAGGTGGTTATCCTGAATATACATCAGGCTATTTTGATTTCAATAAGAGTACCTTGGGTTCATCGTTTAAGTTTATTGATGATGAGATAATTTTAGAAACCAATAGTATTGAGGAAATAGCTGTTGTATTACAAACGGTAACCTATCGCAATGATATTGTTGAAGCTGCCTATACCAAAGCATACTATGATTTTAAAACTGATGAATGGGAAGAGCTGAATATTACTGTTGTTTATGTTAAAATGGATTTATAACCCCTGTTAAATGTTTAGAAAGGTTTCTTTTTTGTTTTTTTTAATGGCACTCGGTTCAGTTCCAATGGATGTCTGTGCACAAGAAGAACAGGAAATCCAAGTAGAAGAAAGTGCAGAGGTATTTCTTGAAGAATATTCCGATGAATTTCAAGAAAATTTCTTTGAAGGACTCAAACAAAAGGGCATTCAGAACTACGATAGGGCTATTAATTTTTTATTGGAATGCAAACGACTTCAACCCGATAATGAGGCCGTAAGCCATGAGTTGGCCAGAGTATATTTTTTGGATAAGGATTATGAACAATCAAAGGAATACGGTATAGCTGCAGTAGCTGCGGTTCCAGAAAATTACTGGTATCTTAATACCTTAATGACGACTGTAAAAAAGCAAGGAAACGATATTGCTGCGTTAACCAATGATATTCCAATGGAGAATAGCAGCTTAAAGGAAAACTTAGCACGTATATATTATAATCAGGATAAGTATGAGGAAGCTTTAGCCTTGTTACAATCTTTGAAAAAATCCAAAAAGGCCATGGTGTTGGAACAGAATATAAAAGAAGCACTGGCAAAAAAGGAAAAAAGCACCAAAACCATATCGTTTACCACAACGGTTGTAAATACGGATAGAAGTGATTTAGAAAGTTATAAATCAAGAATACGCGACCTGCTTATGATGCCGTCCGATAATCCTATATTGTTGCAGGTTTCAGAAGAGGCGCTGGAAAATTATCCGGCACAGCCTTATTTTTATTATGCCAATGGGTATGCATTGAATAAGAAGGGAAAACACAAAGAAGCGATTGAAATTTTGGAAATAGCCTTGGATTATATGGTCAGTGATATTTCTCTGGCGAATAAAGTTTATACAGAACTCTCCGCAGCATACAACGCAATATCCAACCCTTCTAAGGCAAATATGTACCTTCGTAAGGTAAAACCCGGATTTTAATTATGGCAAGTAGTTTAACTAAGTATCTAAAGGCATGCGTGTATGTGCTTTTATCCCTATTGGTATTCTCCTGTAAAGGCACCAAAGTAGTAATCGATGGTAGTATAGATTCACGTCTATCCGCAAAATCGGTCATTAAAGCGCATTACCAGAATAAAACCAATTTTAAGACTTTAAGAGGTAAATTAAAAATTGACTATGACAATGGCGAGGATGCTCAAAGCTTTACGGTTAGTTTGCGTATGGAAAAAGACAAAGGTATTTGGATTAGCGCCCCATTCGGAATCGTAAAAGCCTATATTACTCCAAACAGAGTCTCCTTTTATAACAAATTACAAAACGAGTATTTTGATGGTGATTTTTCTTACCTCAGCCAACTTTTAGGCACGGAGGTAGATTTCAATAGTGTGCAAAATCTGCTTTTAGGGGAGGCTATCTTCGATTTAAAAAAGGACAAATACAGTATTAGTACAATGGCTAATAGTTATAGACTTACACCTAAAACCGAGAGAGAATTATTTAAAGTGCTTTTTCAAATAGAGCCAAAGAACTTTAAAATGGCCACACAACAGGTATCTCAGCCAGAGAAGGGTAGGCTCCTCCAAATCAATTATCAAAACTATCAAACCGTGGGCCCAACAGTCTGGCCTAATGTAATTTCTATCAGTGCTGTAGATGGGACTATCGATAATGAGATAACTTTGGAGTATAAGAATTTAGAATTAAACCAGAAGCTTAATTTTCCTTATACTATCCCAAAGGGATACCAAGAAATCGCGCTAGAATAACATGGGTCTTAAAACAGGTTTACGTTTGGTTTTTATTTTGTTTCTGACCTTTATGGTCCAGACTGCCCATGGCCAGACTACAGAACAAAAAGCACTTGAGGAGAAGCGAGAAAAACTACAGCAAGAAATAAGGGATATTAATCGCTTGCTTTTTGCCGAAAAGAAGGAAAAAGGAAATGTGCTTGACCAAATGGAGGCACTGGATAAAAAGATTACCGTTCGCCAAGAGTTGATACGGGTCACCAATCAGCAATCCAACTTGCTCAACCGGCAAATAAACACAAATATTAGGAATATAGGAAAGTTAAAGAGCGAACTAGGACAAGTAAAGGACGAGTACGCTACTATGGTGCAAAAATCCTATCAGAACAAATCCAAACAGAACAGATTGATGTTTTTGTTATCCTCAGAGAGTTTTTTCCAAGCCTTTAAAAGGCTCCAGTACATGAAGCAGTATACGGACTACAGAAGAGAGCAGGGAGAACAAATAGTGGTAAAAACGGACGAATTAGCACGTTTAAATAGTGATTTGAACGAGGAGCGGAAAGTTAAAGAAGTGTTGTTGGTACAAAACCGGAAAGCCAAAGATGCCCTATTTGGTGAAATCCAAGATCAGAAAGCTTTATTGGGAACCATACGTAAGAACGAGAGTAAGTACTCCAGTGTCATAGATAAAAAGAAGCGGGAGGCTAAGAAGATAGATCGGCAAATAGAGAAACTGATACGTAACGCTATTGCCGCGTCTAACAAAAAGTCTGGTTTAAAAACTACTAAAAGTTCGAGCAGTAAGTTTCTGTTAACGCCGGAAGCAACGGTGATAGCTAATAATTTTTCGGCCAATAAGGGTAAGCTCATTTGGCCTGTAGAAAAGGGGATAAAAAGTCAGGGTTTTGGGATTTATAAAGACCCTATTTATCCGGGTATAAAACACGAGAGCAATGGTGTTATTATCGCTACGGATTCCGGTGCCAAAGCGAGGGCAATTTTTGAAGGAGAGGTTATTGCTATTCTTTCTGTTCCCGGTGGAAAAAGAGGAGTGCAAATCAAGCACGGTAATTTTATAAGCACGTATTATAATCTAGATCAGCTCTTCGTTAAAAAAGGGGATAAAGTAGCTATCAAAGAGGAATTAGGAACGGTTTATACCAATTTGTCTAACGGCCAGACCCGATTAAAGTTTTATTTATATCAGAACACATCAAAATTGAACCCAGAAGATTGGGTGTATCAATTATAAAACAGTGTTATAGAAACACCGTTAATAAAATACGTAAAAGGAGCATTCACACTTCGCAAACGAGTGCAAATACCCAAATAGGACCTTGGCGGGTATAAATCTAATATTAACGACAATGAATGTTACAAGCGCTGTTTAAGCGTAATTAGATGTTGGTTATTGGCATATAGATTCTGCTACTTTTTATATGAATGAAAATGGAATAGTCATAGGTATTAAAGAAAGCCATGTTTCAAGGGAAGCGGCTTTTGTAGTTTCCAAAGTTTGGAATGCAGACCAAGGATATGATGTTACCTTACAGTCGTTTGAGGATAGTTTGGAATGTTTACAATTGGATTGCTAGATCTGTATTGTGGTGCACTGCCCAGTAAAAGGAAAATTGGAAGGCTTTGGAACGGTTGTACGCAGACAAAAATGAGGGCAATAGGCATAAGTAATTTTCTTCAACATCATTTGGAGGATGTAAAGCCCGACGCCAAAATAGCACCTATGGTTAATCAGATGGAATCCCATCCCTACTTGATTCAGCAGTCTTTACTAGATTTTTGTAAATAAAATACCGTTCAGTATGAAGCTTGGTCTCCGTTCATGGTAGGTAAAGTGTTTGCCTTGGACTTTTGTAAGGTATTGGCTAAGAAATACGATAGATTCATCCACGGCTGGAATCTTCAAAAAGGGCTGGTAACTATAACAAAATCAGTAGATAGTTGTCATATCGCTTCCAATACCGACATTTTTAATTTCGAATTATCTACTGCTGCTGATGCTTATTTGGCTAGGTTAGATTACAACGAAGGCACAGGCGCCTATTTAGACCATTTTGATTGTTAAGAACCCATAAACAGAGCCTTTAACTCCGTAGCATCATCCGGTTTCATTTTACCTGCGAGTACCAAACTGAGCTGTTTTCTGCGCAATGCTCCCGCAAAACGTTCTTTTTCCAAATCGGTTTCTGGGGATAACTGCGGTACTTCGGTAGGTTTTCCCGTTTCATCAACGGCCACAAAAGTATAAATAGCTTCGTTGGCTTTTGTTCTTTCACCACTAAAACGATCTTCCATCCATACATCGATATAGACTTCCATAGATGTCTTGAACGCACGAGAAACAGCCGCTTCAACGGTAACAACGCTGCCTAAAGGAACCGCTCTGTTAAAAGCAACATGGTTTACGGATGCCGTAACCGTAATTCGCCTACTATGCCTTCTAGCTGCAATACTTGCTGCACGATCCATACGTGCTAAAAGCTCACCTCCAAATAGGTTGTTTAAAGGATTGGTCTCACTAGGGAGAACCATATCCGTCATGGTAGTTCTAGATGCTGAAGGTAATTTTGATTCCATCAAAAAAATAGTTTTCGCAAAGATACGGGGCTAAAAACAGATAAAGTACGGGATTAAGAATATTTTGATGCTATTGAGTTAACACCCAAATATTTTTACCACCACAGTTAGGATTCCCCTTTGGGGTTATGTGGCTTTTTACTTTTCAGAAAGCAGCCATGCATCGGAAGATTCGGTGCGTTTAATCGCTCTTAAAGCTTCTAATGCCTCTTGGGCATTGTTACTGCGATCATAAGTAACCATGTGCAAGCCATAGGCATTGGTGCCGTAATAAGCAGCATTGTAGCCTTTGTTTTTTAAGCTTACTATTTTTCTATCCGCATTGGCTTTTATTCTAAAGGCGCCGGCAACAATATGGTGTTTTGCAGAAACAATCGTTTTTTCTCGGATGGAAACAGCGTCAACGTTAACGGTAGGAAGCTCTAAGGGGGTCGTGTTAAAAAAAGTAGCCTCCTGAATTTGTTTGGTAACTTGTTTTTGGGCGTCTTGTCGGGCAACTTGCTCGTTTAGCAGTCCATTATTGTAAAAACGATATCCTGTAAGCCCAGTTGAAAGAGCTAGTAGAAGAATCGCCGCATATTTTAAATAAGGCCTAAAAGAAGTGGTTTCGCGCTGTTCTGGACTAATAATAAAAGGTATTTGGTCTTCAATGGCGACTACTTCTTCTTTTAAAACTTCCCGAGTAACGGGTATAGCACTAAAAGGTGCCAAACCAAAGGAGGAAGTAAGGTAATTGACTTCCAAAAACGGTTGAAACTGAATTTTACCTTCTGCATTGGTCCATAATAGACCAATGTATGGTAGGCTTAACTTTTCTCCATTGGCCAATTGTGCGTTCCATTGCTTGGCTATTTCTTCAATGTTAGATAGGATTGTTTCAAACGAAGTTTTTTCAGCTTCTGCAATGTGAGAAACTAAAAGACCGTCGTTGGAAGTCAACTGTTGGTTGAAACCAATAGATTTGGTTGGAGCAAAGAAAGTATTGGTGGTATCATTGATTCGCGCTGAGGTCTTTTGTGTAAGGAAAGCCCCAAATGTTGGGACAGCCACACAGTTATACCTGTAAAGCAATTCGCTGATATAGTGTTCTAGTACCATATAGAACAAATATCAAGAAAAATAGGGGGCATAAAAACCATTGCCCTAACTTTTTATTAACATTAATATTTGTAGTATTTTGCAGTTCCTGATGAAACAATTCCAACATACTACGGATGAGCTCATTGCAATCTTAAGACTGCAACATGTGCCTAATATTGGCGATGTGATTGCAAAACGACTTATTGCGCAATGCGGCAGTCCATCGGCTATTTTTGAAGCTAAACGGAACCAGTTATTACAGATTGATGGTATCGGTACTCATACCATAAAGCATTTGTTCGATGCAGAACATTTGCAGGCTGCAGAAACGGAGAGTCTGTTTATAACTTCCAATGATGTGGAGTGGACCTACTTTCAAGACGCAGACTTTCCACACTATTTAAAGCACTGTATCGATAGTCCCATCTTACTTTTTAAAAAGGGAAAGATAGACTTAGAAGGGCGAAAGCTCATTAGTGTAGTCGGTACACGAAAAATTACGAGTTATGGTACTGCTTTTTGTGAACGGTTTATTGCGGATATTGCTCCCTTGAACCCGATTATCGTAAGCGGTTTTGCCTATGGGGTAGATATTTGTATTCAACGGGAGGCTATAAAACACGGTCTACAGACAATAGGCTGTTTGGCACATGGTTTAAACCAGATATATCCTAAAATACATGCCAAATACCAGGCTGATGTTTGCACTAATGGTGGATTCTTTACAGAATTCTGGAGTACGAGTAGTCCGGAGCGGGAGAACTTTCTAAAAAGAAACCGCATTATTGCAGGTATAAGCGAAGCTACTTTGGTAGTAGAATCTGCCGAAAAAGGTGGAAGCTTGGTTACGGCCGATATTGCTAATAGTTATAATAGGGATGTTTTTGCCGTTCCGGGACGTACTTCCGATAAGTATAGTCTAGGCTGTAATAACTTAATAAAACAGCAAAAAGCCCATATGCTAACTTCTGCAGCCGATTTGATTTATCTGTTGGATTGGGATTTGGAAGTAAAGGAAACGAAGTCTGTACAAAAACAGTTATTCGTAGATCTGGACGAAACGGAACAGCGTATTTACACCTACTTACAACAAAATGGCAAACAGTTGTTGGACACTATCGCCCTCTCTTGTAAGATTCCCATTTTTAAGGCCTCTTCTACCTTATTGGCTATGGAGATGAAGGGGGTTATCCGGCCTTTACCAGGTAAATTATTCGAGGCTATTTAGAAAATTTACCGACTACTCGGTCTAAAGCCACCTTTTTCTAATCTATCAAATTATGATATCGTGTAGTTTATCGGGTTTTTAATTTTGGATGACGCTGTTTTTATCCAATGTACTATGGCCTAAGGTTTCTTAAACCGACCAAAAGGTCTATTCCATTTGATACTACTATCATTACAGAAGCGTCAGTTTGTAATTGGTAGATATAGCAGTAGATATATCCTAGACATGTTGTGTCCTTCTTCTCCAAAACACTTTATAAAATGTTTAAACAGTATTCTCATTCCTTATTTTTTACCCATAGTTAACTTTGTAAACTACTAGTTAAAAACTAGCACCAGCAATAATTTTTTAGGCTCGTATCCTATAAAATCAGTACTAGTAAATAGTTATTTTCAGATTTTAGTTATTTTCGCATTCCATAAAAACAAATAAATGCAGAAGTCGATTGTTGTTCTAGTAGTATTTCTTTTTGGTCTAACCAGTTTTGGACAGAAAAAAAAGGATTTGATTAAAGAAGTAGCCCAGTTAAAAGCACAAGCTGTTGAAATGCAGGCCCAATTGAATGTAATAGCGAAAGCCAAGGAATTGAACTTACAGGACAGCCTGCAAAAGTTTAGCTATGCCTTTGGCACGAGTATTGGAAGCAACCTAAAGGCAGTAGGTTTTGATTCGCTATCCTACAATGCCTTCTCCATAGCCTTACAAGATGCTATTAAGGGAGAAGAAAAGATGGCAGTTAAAGAGGCGCAAAAACTTATTCAGACCACAATTCAAGGAAAACAAGAGGCATTAGCCAAAGAACAAAGTGCGGAAGGTGAACGTTTCTTGGCAGAGAACGGAAAAAGACCCAAAGTAGTTACTACCGAAAGCGGGTTACAGTATGAAATTATAAACAAAAGTGATGGCGCCATTCCTATAGCAACAGACAAGGTAAAAGTGCATTACTCAGGAACCCTCATCGAAGGAACGGTATTTGACAGTTCCATAGAGCGAGGCGAACCCACTAGTTTTGGCGTTTCTCAGGTTATTAGTGGCTGGACAGAAGCCTTATTACTAATGCCAGTCGGTTCTAAATGGAAGGTATTTATACCCCAAGACTTAGCTTATGGACAAAGAGGTGCAGGAGGCGGTTCCATACCACCTTATGCCGTATTGATTTTTGAAATGGAATTATTGGCGATTGAGAAATAGTGGGTATTAATACCCTAACTTCTCTCTAACGCGTTGCAAAACTCCATCGGCTACTTTCCTAGCTTTTTCAGCACCTAAAGCTAAGGCTTCGTCTACTTCGTTCAAATGGTTCATGTAGTATTCAAACTTTTCACGTGGTTCTTCAAATTTGTTTTGGATGACCTCGTATAACGCTTGTTTGGCATGTCCATAGCCATAATTTCCAGCCAAGTAGTTGGCGCTCATGTCTTCTATCTGTGGCTGTGACGCCAATATTTTATAAAGCGCAAATACGTTGTCCGTACTTGGGTCTTTTGGGTCTTCCATAGGTGTACTATCAGTTTGTATGCCCATAATCTGTTTTCGTAGTTTTTTATCAGTCTGAAAAAGATTTATAAGATTTCCCTTGCTCTTACTCATTTTTGCCCCATCTGTTCCTGGAATGTACATGGTATGTTCTTGAACTTTTCCTTCAGGTAATACAAAAGTATCGCCCAATTGCGCATGGAAACGGGAAGCTACATCACGGGTCATTTCTATATGTTGCATTTGGTCTTTTCCTACGGGTACAATGTTAGCATCGTACAGTAGAATATCCGCTGCCATAAGCATAGGATAGGTAAAGAGCCCGGCATTTACATCTTCCAAACGATCAGACTTATCCTTAAAGGAATGTGCCAAGGTAAGGCGTTGGTAGGGGAAAAAGCAGCTGAGGTACCAAGATAGTTCCGTTACTTGAGGAACATCACTTTGTCTGTAGAAAACTGTTTTCTCTACATCTAGTCCAAAGGCTAACCAAGTAGCGGCGGTGGCATAGGTGTTATTTCTAAGTTCAGGCCCATCTTTTATTTGGGTAAGCGAATGCATATCTGCAATAAATAGAAAGGATTCGTTTTTTGGGTTTTGCGCCATTTCTATGGCGGGGGTAATAGCACCTAGGATATTTCCTAAATGTGGTGTTCCTGTGCTTTGGATACCTGTTAATATTCTAGCCATTTGCTTTTATGATAAGAAAGCAAAGGTAAAACAAATCAAAAAATAAGAGCCGAAATACCTATTTTTGATTCATGCTCAAAATGATTAGGCGTATTGGCCATGTATTGTACCGTGTTTGGTTTTATATTATGGTGGCGTTACCTATACTCCTTTTTTTTCCATTTCTGCTGTTGTTTGCTTCTAAGGAGGCGTGGTACCCTCAATTTTTTTGGATGGCACGCAATATATGGGCCAAACCTATTCTGTATGGTATGGGCTGTCCACCAAAAGTGGTATATGAGCAACGTTTGGTTAAAGGGGAGAGCTACATGTTGGTCGCCAATCATACCAGTATGCTGGATATTATGCTGATGCTATATGTGAGTAAAAATCCTTTTGTATTCGTAGGTAAAAAGGAATTGGTTAAGATACCCTTATTTGGTTTCTTCTATAAACGAGTCTGTATTTTGGTAGATAGGGAAGATACCCGAAGTAGAACTGCGGTTTATCGTAGGGCACAAAAAAGACTCAATCAAGGGCTAAGTATCTGTATTTTTCCGGAAGGAGGTGTGCCAGAAGAACATGTTTTACTGGATAAATTTAAGGATGGCGCTTTTAGAATGGCAATTAGTCATAACATAGCGGTAGTACCTATAACATTTTACGACAACAAAAAAAGATTCTCTTTTACATTCTTTAGTGGAGGACCGGGAATTAGTCGCGTCAAAGTCCATGAGTTTTTTGAAACAGGTATTCTGGCTCAAGACGATACATCTACCTTACGGGAAGAAGTAAGAGACGTAATTCTATCCGATTTAAACCCTAGTATTAAAACTTAAAGCTAAGTCCGCTATAAAGACCCAAGGCATAAGGGTTAAACGTACCATCTGTTTCCGAGAAGGTATTAAGCTGATATTTGAATACAGGTTCAATATTCAATTGAATATTCTGTGAAAACTTATAGTTAACACCAAGCCCAAAATTTGCGCTAAAATTAAGGTCGTTTAGGTTATTTGCATTGCCCATTTCCGTAGTAAGGTCACCAGAAGTCAGCGCTACGGAGTTGTCTACCAAAAACAAGGAACTTACTCCACCGATAACATTTAGCCCAAACTTCTTGTCTATAAGAGCGTAATTTAATTCTACCGGAATTTCTAAATAACCCATTTGCTGTGTCATGACACCTTCTCTTTCTACATTTTGAGCAGAAACGTCTAATGAATTAGTGGGAGCTTGTGCAAGAGCGCTTCCGCCTGGTTTGCTGGAGACAACTAAATTTTTAGAGGTTACCCGATAGTTTATGTTATCTATCTGCCCGTTTGTAGAGGCTATAGGAGAGGATGAAAAGGCGATATCATTAGTGTCGTAACCGTAGTCTACCTTATGAATTCCTGAGCGAACAGTAAGTTTTGGACTTATTTCGTATCCTACGGATAGCCCATAACTCATATTGATGTTTCCCGATTTAGAATTTGGCACAAAGATGGAGTGCACGGAGGAACCTTCTCCTATAGCATTAAAGTAAACAGGAGCTACACTGGGTCCGGCAGACCATTTTTTGGTAGATGCTTTTGCAACAGCTTCTTCTTTCATTTCTATTTCGTCGAAAATAGATTTTTTATTAGCCGAATTTAGACTGTCTTTCTTAAGTACCGCTTGATTTGTTGCTACTTGGGATTCTTTGCTAGTAGCACCTGATTTTTCTACCGCATTCAAGTCAATTAAACCGTTTGTAGTTGTTGTTTTTTCGGCTGTTTCTGTATTGTTGGCAGCTATCGCTGTTGCGTTATTGTCGCTTACTATTTTTTCTGCCGCATCCGAATTTTGAACAGCATTTGTTTCCTTAGTTGTTTGTTGAAGGGATTCTTGTGATTCAGCAATAGCGCTATCGGGTTTCAGTTTATTGATATCCTGATATGCTTTGTTTTTTAGTTTGTTACTATTTTGGTCCCTTGTGTTTTGTGTTTGTACAATAGCCTCTTTTTCTTTAGACCAATCGCTACCTGTTACGTCCTTTTTTTGCTGGTTTGCATCTTGCGCATTTTCAGAAGAATTATTTTGAGTATCGTCCGTAGTTACCACCTGTACTTCGGTTTCTTCTAAAATAGATTTGGTTTTATTATCTGTGGCCACTTCAATGGCGTCTTCGTTATTTTGGTCTATTTCTAAAACTTTAGAAGCATCACTTGGATTTGTGATAGTGTCTGTGTTCTGCTCTGTGTTTGTTATAATCTGCTCTACTGAGTTGTTTTTATTAAAGGGATTAAAAACAAGGAATCCCACCAACAATGCTGCGGCAATACCACCAAGAGACCACCATAACGGCAGTACTCGTTTCTTTTTCCTTTTGTCCAGCGAAGCTTCAATAGATGCCCAAACGCTATCGTCGGGGGATTCCTTGAAATCCGAGAGGGTATCTCGGAAAAGTTCGTCTAATTTCTTTTTATTCATCTTTATAAGACTTATTTTTTATTGTGATTCCTAGGAATCAAAAACAATTTCCAACCAAAACGGCTATGCCAATAATAGTCTGGAGAATCTTCGTTTCTATTTTTTCTTTTAAAAGTATTCGTGCACGTGCAAGATTGGACTTCGACGTCCCTGCCGTTGTTCCTAATAACTCACCAATTTCCTTGTGTGTATGGCCATCCAATACATAAAGGTTAAACGTGGTTCTGTACTTGTTCGGAAGTTCTTTAATATATCCCAAAAGGGTCTGTAAAGAAATATCGTTGTCTTGCGTATCTATCGTTACCTCTTCTTCCGTGTTTTCGTTTACAACACTTAAATGCTCTTCTTTTCTATATTTTTGTAGTACCGTATTTACGGTTATACGTTTCATCCAACCTTCAAAAGACCCTTTAGAAGAAAACTGGCCTATTTTTTCATAAATGGTCATAAAACTATCGTGTAAACTGTCCTCAGCTTCTGTTTTATTTTTAGAATATTTAACGCAAACCCCATAGAGCACACCAGAATAGGTACGGTACAGTTGTTCCTGTGCCCTACGGTCACCTTTTCTACAATGTAGTATGAGTTCTTCTTGACTCACTTAAAATGGTTGGTTTTTTGGGTTTTAGTTTACAGGTACAATTACCTCTAAATATTCATTCTCACCCTCACTATCTTCCCCTTGATAAAATTTAAAGGTGTAAGGCTGATCATGAATAACGGTGAAATTGAATGAAGCTTGTGCTTCAATAGTTTCTTCCGTACAGCCTTGTTGATCTGTCCTTACATAACCAATAGCAACCACGTTTCTTATGGTGATGTCTTCTTGAGTTACTTCAAATCCATCAAAAAGAGCGCAGTTGTTGGGTAATGTATAATCTACTATAACCTCATAGGTTTCATTCAGTTCAAAGGACTGTGGTAGGTTTGCCGTATTAATCCTAAGGGCGGTAAAATGAAAATTTGGGCCATCATCATCTAGAGAGCAACCCCCTAGAAATACCCCTGTACAAAACAGCAGGAATATTAATTTTTTCCTCATCATAGCACTTTCTTTTTAGTTTTAAGATGAAAATAGACCGCAAGGGTTGCGTAAAAGATTAAAAAATCAATAAATAATAGGTTTTCTTTAAGAGTTTATAGCTTTTATAGCTTCACGTATTTTACCATCTAGCTCTTCAAAAAGCTCTGGGTTGTCAAGTAGCAGCGATTTTACTGCATCTCTACCTTGGCCAAGTTTGGTGTCGCCATAGCTAAACCAAGAACCAGCCTTTTTAACGATTTCATATTCGACCCCAAGGTCAACAATTTCACCTACTTTAGATATTCCTACACCATACATGATATCAAATTCTGTGGTACGAAAAGGTGGAGCTACTTTATTTTTCACAACCTTAACTCGCGTTTTATTGCCTTGTACGTTACCATCCGTATCTTTTATCTGTGTAGATCTTCTTATATCTAACCTTACAGAAGCATAAAATTTAAGCGCGTTACCACCGGTGGTCGTTTCCGGGTTACCGAACATAACACCAATTTTTTCCCGTAACTGGTTAATGAAAATAACAGTACAACCAGTCTTACTTATAGAACCCGTAAGTTTTCTTAAGGCTTGTGACATTAATCGTGCGTGTAATCCCATTTTAGAATCACCCATTTCACCTTCAATTTCACTTTTTGGTGTTAATGCAGCAACGGAATCAATTACAACAATATCAATAGCTCCTGAACGGATTAGGTTGTCTGCAATTTCCAGTCCCTGTTCTCCGTTATCAGGTTGAGATATGATAAGGTTATCGATATCAACCCCTAATTTTTCGGCATAAAAACGGTCAAAAGCATGTTCCGCATCAATAAATGCTGCAATACCGCCGTTTTTCTGAGCTTCTGCAATTGCGTGTAAAGTTAAAGTTGTCTTACCCGATGATTCTGGACCGTAGATTTCTACTACTCTTCCACGAGGGTAACCACCTACGCCCAAAGCAATGTCAAGTCCCAAAGAACCAGAAGGAATCACCTCTACATCTGCAACAACACTATCTCCCATTTTCATGACAGCACCCTTTCCATAGGTTTTGTCCATTTTATCAAGGGTTAGTTTTAGGGCTTTTAATTTTGCTTCTTTCTCGGAACTCATAGTGTGTATTTTTTAATATTTTGAAACCCAATTGTTATAAAAGGGCTGGGGCTTTATTGAATTCTCCATCCAGGCGCATAAATTTTGATGTTTATTCCAATTGATAAGCCTTAATTGTGTAAATTTTTTATGGAATGCTAAATTAGCATTTCTTTTTTTTAAATGATTGTTGTGAGGTCAAATTTGTTACAATTATAAAGATGCCCCTTAATCATAGTGGCTCAGAAATGGAAATCCTTAAGCACTCAATTTGGTATACCGCTATGCATAGCTTTGATAACTAAATTGTACGGGTTTCATTATTGTTTAGCAACCTGTTATTGTAAAAATGAAATAAATAGACAATCCTACGCAACCATTTTATAAAATGAGTATCTTAAAAGTATAATAGTGATTAATATGGTTGATTCTGTTGTTTTAGCAACAGATAATAGGTGGCTATCTCCTTTTAAGTATGCGGAAATATTGCTATGAAGAGGAAAAAATGGAATAGTCAATAAAGAGTCTTGGGAAACTGAGACTCTTTTTAGTTCATCGCTTATGGTGAGTCAAAGAATCGGTATTTAATTTCAATTAGTAGTACCTTTGTAATAATCATAATTCTTTAACTTAAAATTGGTATAGCATGCAACTGTACAATACATTAAGTGCGAAGGAAAGAGCTGCTTTGATAGAAGAAGCAGGCAAAGAGCGTTTAACAATCTCTTTCTACCAGTACGCACACATAGTAAATACTTCCATTTTTAGAAATCATTTATTTATCCATTGGGATGCGCTAGAAGTGTTGGGCCGCATATACGTCGCAGATGAAGGCATAAATGCGCAATTATCTGTTCCTGCCGATAATTTTGATGACTTTAAAGCGCATTTGGATGGTATTTCTTTTTTGAAAGGAGTACGACTTAACATTGCGATTGAACAGGACAATATGTCTTTTTTAAAATTGAAGGTAAAAGTGCGGCATAAAATTGTTGCCGATGGCCTTAACGATACTTCCTTTGATGTAACAAATAAAGGGGTTCACGTAAATGCAATGGAGTTCAATGCACTCATAGAAGATCCTGATACGGTTTTAGTGGATATGCGTAACCATTACGAAAGTGAAATAGGACACTTTAAAAATGCGATTACACCAGATGTAGATACGTTTCGGGATTCTTTGGACATTATAGAAAAGGAATTAGCAGACCATAAAGAGGACAAAAAATTGGTTATGTACTGTACTGGAGGAATACGATGCGAAAAAGCCAGTGCGTATTACAAACATAAAGGGTTTAAGCAGGTATATCAATTAGAAGGTGGAATTATAGAATATGCCAAACAGGCAGAAAACCAGAGGTTAGTGAATAAGTTCAAAGGAAAGAATTTTGTCTTTGATCACCGTCGAGGAGAACGAATTTCGGAAGATGTTATAGCCAGTTGCCACCAGTGCGGGCAAGCGTGTGATGAGCATGTGAATTGTGCCAACGAAGCCTGCCATTTACTATTTATACAGTGTGAGGCCTGTGCGGAGAAAATGAACGATTGTTGCTCAGATAATTGTAAGAAAGTGCATGAACTACCTTTTGAAGAGCAGAAGGCACTGCGAAAAGGAAAAACGGTAAGCAATAAGATATTCAAGAAAGGCCGTTCCGAGGTTTTGAAGTTTAAGAAGTAGTTTTGTGCTATATACTTTTCCCAATACATACTTTTTTTGCTGTCTTCCCGAAGAGGAACTAAGAAGAGATTTGGCTACTCGCTGCTAGTAAGGTTCATCTTTTTTACGTTCAGATTTCAAAAGATGGCCTATGCCATGTGCGGCCTACTTAAAAACGCTTAAGGGAATAGCAGGAAAACCAGTGTAAGTTTTACGCTGGTTTTTATTTTTTCACTATATAAAACTATGGTCTACCCGATATCTTCCTTTTACTTCACATCAAAAAAATAGTATCTTTACAATTAAGATTAAATTTTTTACGAACCTTAATCCAAAAAACGACTTGTTTTTTGGAGTCAATATATATATTATGGGGTGTAGCAGTTGTTCTACCGGTAAGGATGGACAACCTAAGGGATGCAAGAATAATGGCACTTGCGGTACGGATGGTTGCAATAAATTAACAGTTTTTGATTGGCTTTCAAATATGGCACTTCCTAACGGAGAAAAGCCATTTGATTTTGTAGAGGTCCGATTTAAGAATAGTAGAAAGGAATTTTTCCAAAACACAGAAAATCTATCACTTTCCATTGGCGATATCGTTGCCACACAGGCAACTTCAGGTCATGATATTGGTATGGTTACCTTAACCGGAGAACTGGTAAGGGTACAGATGAAGCGTAAAAAGGAAGATTTTAAAAAGGAAGATTTTCCAAAAGTTTACAGGAAAGCCTCTCAAAAAGATATTGATATTTGGCAAAAATGTAGGGACAGAGAAGATGAAATTAAAAAACGCTCCCGCGAAATTGCTATTATTCTGCAGCTGCAAATGAAGATTTCAGATGTGGAGTTTCAAGGTGATGGTTCTAAGGCTACATTCTATTACACAGCAGAGGACCGTGTAGACTTTAGACAACTAATCAAGGATATGGCCAAGGCCTTTGGCATTCGAATAGAAATGCGTCAAATCGGTTATAGGCAAGAGGCACAGCGTTTAGGCGGTATCGGTTCCTGTGGCAGGGAACTTTGTTGTTCTACGTGGCTTACGGATTTTAGATCGGTAAGCACCTCTGCGGCTCGGTACCAACAACTGTCGCTTAATCCTCAAAAATTAGCTGGGCAATGCGGAAAACTTAAGTGTTGCTTAAACTATGAATTAGATGTCTATTTAGATGCCTTAAAGGATTTTCCATCTCAAGAAACCAGGGTTTCTACGGAAAAAGGTATAGCTTTTTGTCAAAAAACAGATATTTTTAAGGAACAACTATGGTTTTCTTATAAAGATGAGCCTGCTAACTGGCACGTACTTTCTAAAGATCAGGTTAATGAGATTTTAGAGAAAAATAAGAATAAGGAAAAAGTGCCCAGTCTTGAAGCTTATGCGGTAGATAATATTATCGAGGAAAAAGTTGTGTTCGAAAATGTTGTTGGCCAAGATAGTCTTACCCGTTTTGACAAGCCTAAGGGTAGTAAAAACAGCCGTAACAGAAATAGAAACAAAGGTAAGCGCACTGCCAGCTCCAAGAATAGCAACGCTAATCCTAACAATAGTAACAACAAGAGTAATAGCGGTAATAATAGCAGAAGAAAGAACAACAATAGAAAAGGAAAGCCTAATAATGCGTAATCTCAGTTGTCTTGTCATGTTTGGTATTATGGTAATTTCCTGTAAAACCGATGTAGTCCGTTCCGAATACAAAAGCGTTAGTGGCGCAGTCTGGAATAAGGATGATGTTAAGGAATTTACTTTTTCTGAGATGGATTCGCTCCAAGAATACCAAATGTTTATTAATGTAAGGAACGACCAAAATTTCCGATACAGCAATCTTTTTTTAATAGCCTCGCTTAATACTCCTGAAGGGGAAGTAGTACAAGACACCCTAGAATATGCAATGGCCTTGCCAGATGGCACTTGGTTGGGAAAGGGCAGTGGTAGCATTAAAGAGAATAAATTGTGGTACAAGGAAAACATCGTTTTTCCTACTTCTGGCGTATATACCTTACAGGTCTCACATGCAATGCGTAAAAATGGCAACGTTTCCGGTGTTATCGGATTGGAAGGCATTACGGATGTGGGTATAGAAATAACAAAAATCAACCCCTAGTTTAATGGCAAAAACGGTTAAAAAGAAGGAACCTCAAGGGTTTTTTAAATATATAAAATGGTTCTGGATACTTTTCGTTTCTGGTATTGCACTCTTTGCATTACTATTTTTATCTGCTTCTTGGGGTCTCTTCGGCGAGCTACCTCCTTATGAGTACTTAGAAAATCCTCAGACGAATTTGGCATCGCAAATAGTTTCCTCTGATGGAAAGCTTTTGGGGAAATTCTATTTAGATGATAACAGAACCGATGTAACCTACGAGGATCTACCAGAAAACTTAGTTAATACGCTAATAGCAAGTGAGGATATTCGTTTTAGGGACCATTCAGGAATAGATGCTCGGGGAACACTTAGAGCAGCATTCTATTTAGGAAAGCGAGGAGGGGCAAGTACGATTACCCAGCAGTTGGCACGCCAACTCTTTGTAGGTGTAAGGTCTAGAAATAAGTTTGAAACCATTCAGCAGAAATTAAAGGAATGGGTTTTAGCCATACGCTTGGAACGCAGCTACACCAAGGAAGAAATCATAAGTATGTATTTGAATATTTATGATTTTGGTAATAATGCTGACGGTATCCGCTCTGCATCCCGAATTTATTTTGGCAAAGAACCAAAAGACCTAAAAGTGGAAGAATCTGCTATGTTGGTGGGTATGCTTCAAAATTCATCGCTTTTTAACCCGTTACGACGAGAAGAGATTACGCTGAATAAACGAAATATAGTATTGGGACAGTTGGCGCGATACGAATACATTACTGAGAACGAAAAAGATTCGTTACAAGCCCTAAGAATGGATATCAACTTTAATCCTGAGAGCCACCGCGAAGGTTTGGCTACTTATTTTAGGATGTATTTGCAGCGCTTTATGAAAGGTTGGATAGACAAAAATCCTAAACCGGCTATGGAAGGGGAGCGTGATCGTTATAATTTGTACCTAGATGGATTAAAAATCTATACCACCATAGATTCTAGAATGCAACAAAACGCAGAGGAAGCCGTCTCCCAGCATATGGAACGCTTACAGACTGAGTTTTTTGTTCAGAACACTAAGGAACGAAATCCTACAACTCCATTTTTAGATTTGACGACAGAGGAAACGGATCGTATTATGGAACGCGCCGTAAAAACATCGGAACGTTGGCGTATAATGAAAGATGCTGGAAAATCCGAAAAGGAAATTCGGGAATCTTTTACAAAAAAAACAGAGATGACCGTTTTTGACTGGAAAAGCGATACTCGAGAAAAGGACACCATACTAACGCCTATGGACTCTATTAGGTATTATAAGACATTCTTAAGAGCGTCTATGATGTCTATGGAACCACAGTCCGGTCATGTTAAGGCATGGGTTGGAGGCGTTGATTACAAGCATTTTCAATATGACAATGTAATACAAGGGTCAAGGCAAGCGGGATCAACGTTTAAACCTTTTGTATATGCTGCGGCTATAGATCAATTACGGTTATCACCCTGCGAAACACTGCCGGACACCCAATACTGTATTGAGGCTGGGAAACACGGTAACATGGAGCCATGGTGTCCTAGAAATTCTGATTTCAAGTATTCTGGTAAGGATATGACTTTAAAGTATGCCCTAGCGAACTCGGTAAACACGGTAACAGCACAACTTATTGATAAGGTAGGCCCAAAGTCGGTGGTGTCCATTGTGAAAAACTTGGGTTTCACCAATGAAATTCTACCCGTTCCTGCTATTGCATTAGGAACAGAATTGGTTAGTGTATACGAAATGGTTGGGGCTTATGGCGCCTTTGCCAACCAAGGGGTATATGTAAAACCGGTAATGGTTACTAGAATAGAGGATAAAAATGGGACAGTATTATATGAATATGTTCCGGAAACTAAAGACGTTTTGAGCAAGGAGGTTTCCTATGCTATGGTAGATTTGATGAAGGGTGTTACCCAGGGAGGTTCGGGAACCCGATTACGTCATAATTTCAACAAGGATAATTCAGTCTATAAAGAGGTGATGACAGGATATCCTTATGAGCTCACCAATCCTATTGCGGGTAAAACGGGAACTACGCAAAATAACAGTGATGGTTGGTTTATGGGCATGGTGCCTAATTTGGTTACGGGTGTCTGGGTCGGAGGAGAAGAGCGTGCCGTTCACTTTAAAAACATTAGGTATGGTCAAGGTGCCACTATGGCCTTACCAATTTGGGGGCTATATATGAAAAAGAACTACGCTAATGAGGAGCTGGGCGTATCCACGGACGATTTTGAAAAACCTGAGAACATGACCATTGAAACCGATTGCACAAAATTCGCTGAAGAACAACGAAAGGATGTAGATATTGAAGAGGATTTAGATGATTTGGATTTTTAAAACCGATGAAATAAAAGCTATTACAGCCCTCTGCTAAAGTAAAGACCTCGCATAATGCGGGGTCTTTTTTTGGGAAAACGTTATTATTAGCAGTAAATTAGACAGACAATAATTTATGGTCTTATGATACGAAAAACAGTAGGGAATGTACATGAAGCCTTAGCAGGTGTTGAAAATGGAATGACCCTAATGCTGGGCGGATTTGGTCTTTGCGGAATACCCGAGAATGCCATCGCGCAATTAGTAGCTTTAGGCGTAAAAGATATTACATGTATTTCTAACAACGCCGGTGTTGACGATTTTGGTTTAGGTCTATTATTACAGAAACGTCAAATAAAAAAAATGATATCTTCTTATGTTGGTGAGAACGATGAGTTTGAACGACAGATGTTAAGTGGAGAATTGGAAGTAGAGTTAACTCCACAGGGAACACTTGCAGAAAAGTGTAGGGCTGCGCAAGGTGGTTTTCCAGCTTTCTTTACACCAGCTGGCTATGGTACCGAGGTAGCAGAAGGGAAGGAAACTCGGGAGTTTAATGGTAAAATGTATGTATTGGAAGAAGCTTACAAGGCTGATTTTGCCTTTGTAAAGGCTTGGAAGGGAGATGAAGCAGGGAATCTAATCTTTAAAGGAACCGCCAGAAATTTCAATCCAGCTATGTGCGGAGCAGCAACGATTACGGTAGCAGAGGTAGAAGAGCTTTTGCCCGCAGGAAGCCTAGACCCTAATCAAGTGCATATACCCGGAATATTCGTGCAACGTATATTCCAAGGAGAAACCTTTGAAAAGAGAATAGAGCAACGAACTGTAAGACAAAGAAACTAAGCCATGCTGGATAAAAATGGAATTGCAAAACGTATTGCACAAGAAGTACAGGACGGATACTATGTTAACTTAGGAATAGGAATACCTACATTGGTGGCCAATTTTGTTAGGGATGATATTAGTGTAGAGTTCCAAAGTGAAAATGGTGTTTTAGGTATGGGGCCTTTTCCATTTGAAGGCGAGGAGGATGCCGATATCATTAATGCGGGCAAGCAAACAATTACCACCTTACCTGGGGCATCTTTTTTTGATTCAGCCCTTAGTTTTAGTATGATAAGAGGAAAGCATGTAGACCTGACCATTCTTGGAGCAATGGAAGTTGCCCAAAACGGAGATATTGCCAACTGGAAAATTCCGGGTAAAATGGTTAAGGGAATGGGAGGAGCTATGGATTTGGTCGCTTCGGCAGAGCAAATCATCGTAGCCATGATGCACACGAACAGAGCAGGAGAATCTAAATTATTAAAAAAATGTTCATTGCCATTAACGGGTGTGGGTTGTGTGAAGAAAATTGTGACCAACCTCGCTGTATTAGAAATTATTTCGGGTGGATTCCTATTATTGGAAAGGGCTCCTGGTGTTACTGTTGAGGAGATCAAAGCGGCTACGGAGGGTAAGCTTATTATACACGGGACAGTGCCCGAGATGAAAATGGAGTAGTTTATACCTGTATTTTGTCGATGAAAAGTAGCACTTATTTTTTTTCACAACATTTTAGAATAGGTTCACAACAATAATATGGTTTTCAAAAGCGTTAGCTGTTATATTTATAGAGTTAAAACCATAAAACGTCCCAAGTAAAACTATAAAATTAACCTAATAAGAACTCCATGGCGCCACAAGAAAAAGTACAAGTATATCACAATGATTTCTTTAGCGGTATCATTCGATTGACCAAAAAATTATTTATGCTATAGCATTCTTTTATAAGAATGATAGTAAAAGAGCAGCTTCCCCAAGTTGCTCTTTTTTTTGTGCCTATTATTTTGCCCCAAGTTACTTTTATCTTGCTTGCGAGTGAAACAAATTAGTTAGAAATATTTTATCTTTAGAGGGTGGATTTAGATTTTAGACAGTGCACAGGTAATGATATTGATAAGCTTTTGACGATTTCCAAAAGTACTTTTATAAATGCTTTTGAGAAGGATAACGAACCTGATGACTTTAAAGCGTATATCAGTATTGCGTTTAATGAAGAGGTGTTATTATCACAGCTACGAAACCCTGATAGTTTTTTCTATTTTGTTTATTTAGACACCCAAGTTATAGGGTATGTGAAGCTTAATCAAAAGCAAGCCCAAACAGAGCTTAGAGAAGCTGATGGTATTGAGTTAGAGCGTATTTACGTAATGGAGGCTTTTCAAGGTTACGGATATGGTTTAGGTATACTTCTAAAAGTACAAGAAATAGCCGTGAGCTTACAGAAGCGTTTTGTATGGCTCGGGGTATGGGAGAAGAATGAAAAGGCCATACGATTTTATCAACGGCACGGTTTCTCTAAGTTTGGAACCCACCCCTATTACATTGGAGCTGATAAACAGACAGATTGGTTAATGAGGTGTGATTTAACTAACGTACTAACCTAATAGATAATTACATATGAGATTCTTAATCACTATTTTCTTTCTATTTTCTTTTGTTTTAGTTGGACAGTCCCAAGAGTATAATTTTCCAGAGCGTAATGCTGTTTGGGAACAGAAATCGGCCAAAGATTTTAGTATTGATAGTTCAAGATTACAAGAAGCTGTTTCATTTGCAAAGTCCAACGAGTATTCGGGTTCTCGAGATTTAAGAATCGCTATCCTCAAAGGATTTGAAAGGGAGCCGTTCCACAAAATTATGGGACCAACCAAAAAGCGAGGTGGGCCAGCAGGTATGATACTTAAGAATGGGTATGTAATCGCCCAATGGGGAGATGCCAAACGTGTGGATATGACCTTTAGTGTAACCAAAAGTTTTTTGAGTACCATGGCTGGTTTGGCTGTTGATGAGGGACTCATTGTAAATACAAAGGATAAAGTTAGTCAGTATATCTGGGACGGAACCTTTGGCGGAAACCATAATTCAAAAATTAGTTGGGAGCATTTGCTACAGCAGAATTCTGCTTGGTCGGGAACTATTTGGGGTGGCGATGATTGGGCCGATAGACCACCAAAGGAAGGAGATATTGACGATTGGAAGTTTGAAAAACCTAAGGAGCCAGGAACTTTTATGGAATACAATGATATTCGCGTAAACGTGTTGGCCTATGCGCTTACACATGTATGGCGTAAGCCTATGCCTTTGGTACTTAAGGAACGTATAATGGATAGAATTGGGGCATCAACAACATGGCGCTGGTATGGCTATGATCACGCCTGGACAGAGATTGATGGATTGGAAATAAAATCTGTAACCGGTGGAGGGCATTCCGGCGCAGGACTTTTTATCAATACTGAGGATATGGCACGTTTTGGCCTTTTGTTTTTGAATAATGGCACATGGAGGCAAGACCGTTTGATTAGTGAAAATTGGATTAAGAAGGCTATAGCACCATCAAATCCCAATATAAATTACGGCTATATGTGGTGGTTGAATAAAAAGGGAGATAGACATTGGGAAGGGTTATCAGAAGATATCTATTATGCTGCCGGATTTGGAGGGAATTTTATCGTTATAGATAAGGAAAATGATATGGTTGTGGTGACCAGATGGTTAGAACCTAGTAAGATATCCGAGTTTATGACGAAGGTTAATGCTGCTTTGCATTAAATTTTGTTGAGAATGTCGACGGCTTTTTCTAAAGTTTCCTGTTTTTTGGCAAAGCAAAAACGCAGCACATTATCGTTTCTACCGTCAAGATTGAAGGATGAAATTGGAATGCTCGCCAATCCTTTTTCGATAATAAGTCTTTTTGCGAATACTTCGTCATTATCATCTGTAATGTTCGTGTAATCTAAAAGCTGAAAGTAAGTCCCTTTGGAAGGTTCCCATTTGAAGTTAGAACCCGATAACCCATCAATAAAATAATCTCTTTTTTGCTGATAAAAGTCGTTGAGGTTAAGATAATGAGATTCATTCTCTAGATATTTTGCCATAGCTCTTTGTACAGGATGATCTACACAAAACACGGCAAATTGATGTACTTTTCTAAATTCCTTCATAAGATGTTCTGGTGCTGCGCAATAGCCTATTTTCCATCCGGTAACATGAAAGGTTTTTCCAAAAGAAGCACAGATAAAGCTTCTATTGGCCAAATCGGGATAGCGGCAAGCACTTTCATGTTCTTTTCCGTCGAAGATAATATGCTCGTATACCTCATCGCTTAATAGCAGTATATTGGTAGGCTTTAATATCACTTCGAGCATGAGCATATCATCTTTGGAAAGTATACGTCCGGTCGGATTATGTGGCGTGTTCAAAATTATCATCTTGGTTTTTGATGTAATTAAATTTTGAAGAGCCTCCCAGTCGATGGAATACTCAGGGTGTGCTAACTGCAAATACACAGGAACTCCTCCATTCAAGGCAATAGCAGGCTCGTAACAGTCATATGCCGGTTTTACAACAATTACTTCATCACCCGAATTGACAAAGGCTGTAATCGCTGTGAAAATCGCTTGTGTCGCACCCACCGTAACGGTGATTTCTGTTTCTGGGTGATATGCGTAATCGTGTGTTTTTAGAATTTTTTCTGAAATAGCTTCCCGAAGTCCGTAATGGCCTTGCATGGGTGCATATTGATTATGCCCGTTTTGCATTGCTTTAGAAACAAGTGCTATGAGGTTTGGGTCTGATGGAAAATTTGGAAACCCCTGTGATAGATCTATGGCTCCGTGTTTACGTGCTAAATTCCCTACCGTTGTAAAAATAGTCGTTTGTACATCCGGAAGTTTAGAGGTGTACTTCATGTTTAAAATTATTTTGTTCTAAAGATAGTTTAGATATCTTGATTTTTTGAATGGGTAATGACTTCGGTGTTAAAGCGAGTATCTATGACGCGTTCTTCCGAATATTTCTTGAATATGTCTGAAAAATAGAAAATCCCATAGGTTTAAGTATGGGATTTTCTATTTATTTTAGGCTGTATTGATTTAACCTTTAAGGCTGGCACCAAGATATTCTCGGTTCATCCGCGCTATATTTTCTAAAGATATTCCTTTAGGACACTCAA
>RCNB010000382.1_pt1 | contig 30477 bp, 16 predicted proteins | sample 2041321 | NCBI WGS metagenome assembly RCNB01 (sample SAMN09708232, study PRJNA481090) | Marine sediment metagenome, whole genome shotgun sequencing project. | reverse complement strand
AAATTTGGGCCACATCCTGAGTGGCAACGAATTATTAAACTTGAAGAATTTAGGAATACAGTGAATGAAATTTCGCGGGTATTCTTAAAACCTTTAGCATATTCACAATTGTAGCCTAGTTTGTTAGAGTTAATAATTATTAGTCTCAACGGAACTAGTATGAGATTTTAAGAAATCCAGGATCAGAGAATTTATTATTTGAGGTTTTTCTTCTTGAATAAAATGTTTTGCATCAAGTATATGGATATTAGATGTGTCCAATTTTAAATCATTTATTGCTTTTTCCTTCATTTTGTCAAAGACTAAAAAAGAATCATGCTTTCCCCATATTAAGAGTTTTGGGATATCGATATTTTTAATAACATCCTCATAGTTTGGCAATTCTTGACAGGTTTTAGAAAAGAAATGATATAGTGATTTAGTTTTGCCTTCTAGTAAGGGTGTTTTATAGCCTTGCAATTCTTCTTTGGTCAAATTGTTTTGCATAAGCCCTCCTTTAAAAAGTCCTTTGAGCATGCTGTTCGTAGTAATCCCATTGCTATACAGGGCCATAATAAACTTTGTAAGCAATCCTTTTTTAAATGTTATGGGAGGATTAAATCCGTCTTTGTAAATAATGGTGTTTAATATGATAAGATTTGAAACCCTGCTGGGCGAAGCTTTAATTAATTCCCATGTCCATAAACCTCCTGCATCGTGGAATACATGTGTCCAATTTTCTATTTCTAAGCTATCCATTAAACCCAATAAGCGTTTGGCATGTTCGGCGGGTTCGTAGATATCATAGCCAGGCGGTGAATCACTTGAACCAAATCCTAACATATCTGGTGCAATGACTCTGTGATTTAGGGCCAATTCATGGATCATTTTTCTATACAACCAACTAGATGTTGGGACTCCATGAAGTAATAAAATAACATCACCCTTTCCTTGATCAATATATTTAATAATTCCGTCTGATGAATTAAATGCTTTCTGTTGCTTTCTAAATTGGAGATAATTCATGGTTATTCTAAAATTGTAAAAATAATTGGATTAATGATACACCCTTCATAAAATTAAGGGATATTTATATTACAGCTTTGGCTCTAACCATAAGTACCCAACACAAAATAAGAAAAGTGCAAAATACCATAAAGGATTGATTTGTGTTAAAGGATCATTTGATTTGACATTACTAGTATTGTTTTGATTGAAGTAGCGTTGATTAGCCATTGAAGTATTGTATGCTTTTAATGATTGCCATGAATCGTTATTGGCAACATAATAATCTAGATTAGGGATTGAATCTTGTTGTAACTGTAAGTGTTTCCAACCCATATTTTTAGGAGTTGTTTTCCCACGCCATAAGCTAGCGATATCCACATCTTGCGTCATTGGAATAATAGCGTCCTCATTTGTGTTAATAGTAGGCTGTTCAAAACGGGTTCTTATGCTAACTTCCATGGGTTCATTTTCAAAGGCGAACAGTGGTTTAGTATTCCATTCTGTGTTCATAATTTCTTTTCTGCTCAAATCTCCCAAAACGCTAGACCATAACTCTTGATACATGTCTGCGTGACCATTTAAAACTAATTCGTAACTGTTTTGTAGAATGGAAGTTCCTACTCTGCCCATACCCAAAATTTTATAGGCAGAAAGCGTTTTTACACCTGAAGTTTGGATGGTCTGCAAGGAAAATTCAGACCTGAATTTATAGGGATAGGTCGTAAGTTTAATTCTAGGTCGGTCTTTAAATATGGTGCTAACAATATTATCTCTTTGAAACTTGAATTGTGTTAAACGATCATTAGAATTGTAGAAGCCTTGGTCTGCTTGGATGAATACACCAAGACCTTGGTCGACAATCGTTTTTTTAATTGAATTAATGCTGCCTCTTGATAGTGAATTTAACGAAATCGCATCGATTAGCATCAAGTCAAACTTTTGTAATGTTTTTAGATCAAAAGCGACAGGTGATCTTTTGGTCATGTTGAAATATTCGTATTTGTAGCGATCCTTTGTCAACTTGCTGCGAATCAGGACTTGATGTCCTTTTTTAGCTAGATAATTCTTTAAGTATTTGGTTTCGAACGTCGGAAAATCGTTTATGATCAGTATGCTTAGCTGATTTTCTTTAGTAACAATGATTGGTAATGGATCTTTCGAAATGATCGTATTAAGTGAATCTTTCTCAATTAGTTGAAAAAGGAACTTTCCACGCACTTTAAGATCTGTTGATAGTTGGAATTTTTGAGTCTCATCTTTGGAAAGAGTCATAGAATCAATGATCACGCCACTCGGATTCTCCAATACTAATTTATGACCTCCTATGGCGTCGAGATAGTTGCCTTGAAATTTGGCCTTGCTGCCAACGCTATTTTTAGAGCTGTAGTGCAACTTCGTTATGCCTTTGATGTCATTGCCTTTTAAGTGCTTCGCTTCAGTGGAATCCAATTGCCAAAGGTCATAAGCCTTGATACCATGACCCAAAATAAAAACCGAGTTAGGTTTGTTTGAGCTATCTAATATGGGTTTACCTGCAACATAATCTTTAATGGACAGATCACTATGAACTTTGCTAAGACTGTCCAATTGCTCTTGATCAAATCCATCTGTGAGAATGGCCATTTTGAATGGTTCGCCAGATTCAGATGTAGCAGGTCGAAGCGCAATTAATGCCAATGCCGAAATTGCCAAGAATGAAATTAAAACATGAAACAGAAATCTTGAACTTGGGTATATTGACCTTTCCTTCCACACATAGACACCCCACAAAATAAGAGCGATGATCATGACTGGCCAAAACCATTGGTTATTTAAAGAGTTCTGGTAATTAGTCATTAACATTTAGTTCTTTAAGTAACAATTTGTCAATCTCGTTTAGGTAACGATTAGATTTTATTGGATTTGCCTCAGGATTGGGAAGTGCTTTAAGCAGTCCTTGTCGTACCTCTAAGAAAATTTCTGCAGAATTATCCAGACCTTCGATGATTTGTTTTAGTTGTTGCAAAGTTCTTAGGTATTTGCTCGGGAATTCAATGGCGATTGTAGATAATTCTGTTGCTGCCTGCTCGAATAAATCTTGGTCCTGTTCTGTCATTAACACGTCTTTTTCTTGAAGTTTCCCGAGTCTAGTGATACTCTCCCTGATTTTTGGAAACTTATCCTTTTCCTGCAGATCTTCTCTTTTCCTATAGCTTGCTATGTCATCAAGTTTGCCTGTGAGCCTTTTGTCTTCTTTAATAGGGGGTGGGTCAAACCCTATGCGATGCACATAGATTCGGGCATGATTTTTTATCTCTTGAATTAGTTTAAGTGCTTCGTATTGATAAGGCAGGGATTTCTGCGGTTCATATAGGCGTAAATACAACTCTGCGTCCCACATTTCGGTCATGGCCTTATGCATCTTCGCTTTTAGGGACTCCTCAAATTGTGTAGCCATTTCTGGGTCACCATGGTCGTGCATGAATTCTTGTAGCGGATTTTTGGATGTTTTGTCTTTCTCTTGTGTTCCGTCCTCCACCAAATTATGCTCGTTATCACTATCATGATCATGTGTATAATCTGCTAAAGGGTCTTCATTGTCATTTATAGGTTCAAGGTCAGGAGATTCTGTTTGGATATCGAGACCCGAATCTGTCTCAACGCCCATGAATTCTCCATATTTAAGTCGAAGTGCCTTTTGGTCGAAGCCTAATTCATTACTCTTGAATTTAAATTCTTTGTTAGAGAGTTCCTTTCTCTGACTTATCAATTTCTCCGTATCAATGATCAACTGCCTCTGACTCCTAAAATAATCTGGCATTCGGTCGACACCCAATGTTCCCTCGACTCCAAATTCATAAGACGTTGTGTCCTTGACGGCTGCAAAATAGGTTTCACTTCGAGAAATATTTCGCGTAGGTTCTTTTAAGTCTAAAGTTTCAACATAAAAGTAAAGCTCGTCTCCAGGTTCCAGCTTCATGTCATCGAGGTTGATTCTTTTGGATAAATTCAACTTTTTTAAGCCCTTGGTTATGGAACTGTTGAAGGACAATTTTTCTTCCCGGAATTTAACGGATTCACCCGTGCCCTTACTTACCGTGGCGATGATGTACGCATCGGCGATTCCGAAGTCGTCCGAAATAATGCTATTGAATTGAATGATTTTTTCATCGTTATAGTTAAACGAACTGAATTGTTTCAAACCTTGAATATCAACTTTTGGGCTTTTATCCTTGAAGACATCGATAGAATATAGATCGGAAGAATACACCCTACCATTAGTGTCTTTAAATTTGAAATTATAAAAACCAGAATTACGTAATATTTTACTCTTGCTGTAGTTGCCTTCATTAGGCGTCATGGGATAATCATTTTCCATGCTTTCCATGAGAACATTGTTGACTTCAGAATCAAACTTCAAATTCCAAAAAACGCTTGAGCCTTCTAAGACCTTAATGTCCATTTTTGAACTAGAAATGGATTTAATGTTTGTGTATTGAGGATAACGAATGGTAACCACCTGCTCCATAATTTTTGGAGGATTGGTTAAAGTATTCGCCGAATCCTTGGTCTTGAAAATAATGGTATTCGTTGAGGCGGCTGGCCCATCAGGGGTTTGAAAATATGAACTAAGGTTGAATTGGTGAACTAGAAATCCAGCTAGAATCAACAGAGAAGCCACCAAAGCACTTCTATTTAGGTTGTTTGGTGGTTGGACCCCTTTTATTGATCCGGCGAGTTGCTCAGAAATTTTGATCTTTTGAAGTTTCGCAATATCACTCAAGGTGTCTGGAGATGATAGCAAAAGGCTGCTACTGTATTCAGCAGATTCAATTTTTGAATCTAAGTAACTGCCAACAGACTGTAAATTTGGTTTCCAAGGTTTAATAAAAATAGAAACAATTGCGGCGATAACTATAAATGTCAGAATGGCGATAGTCCAGTCTTGATTAATGAAGTAGACCAATATAGATGCTCCCAATCCATACAAAAGCATCTCTAGCGTAAGTAGGGATTGCCAGCGCCTCAAGAATTTTGCTAATATGTTCTTTCCCTCTACCTTCATTGTTTTCTTGCATTTGCAACAATTCTCTCTATAGCTAATAATAAAGCTAGAGACATCCATAACCATTTAGATATGGATAGCGTCTCTATATAAGTACCGTCGATTTCAGAATTCTTATAGGAAGGAATTAACTCCGTTTTATCTACAATTCTTTTATCGTAGGGCTTTATGTTTTTATTTAAATCTGGATGCAAATTCAACCAAGAGAGTAATTCTTCGGTTAAATGGTCATCAAAAATATTCTCGGCGTTCAATGGTTTGGTTAATAGGAATTCATTGTGTGTATCACCTTCTATTATTAAGTTTGATGCCAAAGAATCTAACCTGTATTTAAGTATTCTACCGGAAGGATTTGGCATGGGTTCATTACTCAACCAGATCGTATAACCAAAGTCTGAAAAATTTCCAATTGGTATGTTTTGTGTTTTGGTTATTTCAATTTGGCGATTCAAATGCTTTGATAGGGCATTGAGTGACGCCTCAATATAGGTGGCTTCACCAGCCAGCCCCAAATTATGATACAATAACACTTTCAATGGTGCTTCTGTGTACAAAGGTATTTTTTGTTCTATGTTTTCAAAATTCAATACAATGCTATCACCAGTGCTATTCAGTTCAGTTGTGGGGCTGTTCAAAGAAATATTTTGCTTTTTAAAGGATAGATTTGCAGAATTACTGAGAACAGACAATAATTCTATTTGGTCCTTCTTTCGCGTAGCTTCAATAACGTGTTCGTTAGATTCTTCAGCATCCAATAGTATCCACTCAATATTTTTATTGACTACCGGTCTTTTACCTTGGATGCCTGAAGCAAAAGCATTTGTAAAAACGACGATGCTATCTGTGCGAAGCGCTTCCAATTTATGAGTCAACTGCCAGTAATTTGGCACTGCATATTCTGATTTAAGTAAAACTTGATCAGATACCTTAGGAAATTCATTTTGGAGTAGTCTTATGTCTGAGTCTTGTGCGAGACTATCTATGAGTGTTGATATTTCGTTGTTTTTTAACAGAGAAGGTTCAACGATAAACGTGATGGGCGTATTGCTATTCTGACTTTCTATTTGCGGTTCCGCGAGTATAAGGACTAATAATGTAATCAATGAAAGCCGAAGAAGTAAAAGCAATAATTCATTGATACTAATACTGCTGCTTTGCCTTGAATCTTCGTCATTCAATAATTTGATGCTCCCAATTTTAATGGTATTGCCCTCCTTTTTACTCCACAAATGAATCGCTATTGGTATTGCGAGTCCCAATAATGCCCAGAGATATAAAGGATTGAGGAAGGACATATTATAATAGATTACTTCGTTTCTTTAAGAATAATTGCAGTGCTTCGCCCATATGATCATCCAACCTGAATAAATGATAACTTATGTCGTTGGCTAGCAGTAAGTCTTTCGTTTTTAATATCATGTCATTCAGGGATTTGAGGTATTGCTTTTTAGCTTCAATAGCATTTACTTTCAATTTGGTACCGGTTTCCAAGTCCTCGAACGTGACATTTCCCTTGTATTCGAAATCCATTTCATGACCACCCATAATATGCAAGACCACCACTTCATTGCGCAAGGTTTTCAATCGTTTAATGAACTGACTCAGCTCTTGGTTGTCCTCGTACATATCAGTGATAAAGAAAATCAATTCTTTGTGCGTTCTATCATGAAGCTTTCTAGAATCCATGGGATTGGTTGGCCATTTACCTTCATTCTCAATATTGGTTAATTCGAGAAGCAATCGATTAAAATGTTGTTTCTGCACTTTAGGGTAGATACTATGAAGCTTATGGTCATTAAGTGCAAATAAACCAATAGCATCACCTTGACTTTGGGCTAGATAAGCAAGCGATGCCACTAGTACCCTTACAAAATCCATCTTGGTCAACCCATCTTCTTCATGAAGCATGGACTTGCTTGAATCGAGTATGAATTTTACCGAAATGTTCGTCTCAATTTCGGATTGCTTGATATAATACCGTCCTGATCTAGCCAACATTTTCCAATCCAGTAGGCGAAGGTCATCACCTGATTGATAACTTCTATACTGACTGAATTCCATTCCAGGACCCACTCTGCGGCTATGATTCAATCCGGATAAAAAACCATCAACTATAACCCGCGAGATAAGCGCTAATCCTGAAACGCTTTTCACCAATTCTGGTTTTAATAGGTCATGATAGTCTTGTCTCACCTGATTTATTTTAAGGATGCTGTTGCTGTCTTCAATAAACTGTTAGTAACATGATCAGAAGTAATACCTTCTGCTTCAGCTCTAAAATTCACAATGATTCTATGTCGTAATACCGGAAGCGCCACATGTTTTAGGTCTTCCAAAGTCACGGATAATCTACCTTGTAACAATGCTCGAGCTTTGGCTGTCAAAATCATTGCCTGTCCAGCTCTTGGTCCAGCGCCCCAATTTACCCATTCCTTGACATAATCGCTTTTAGTGGTCTCAGGTCGGGTCATTCGAGTGACTTGACTAACAAAATTTATTAAATCATCACTTATTGGTACTTCTCTCACTAATTGTTGTAGCCTAAGGATATCATTACCGCTTATGACTTCATGAATGTCTTCTTTTTTTATACCAGTGGTATTCTTCAAAATTGTTATCTCTTCGGATTCATTGGGGTAGCCGATTTTTATGTAGAACAGAAAACGGTCTTGCTGAGCTTCTGGTAATGGGAAGGTCCCGGATTGTTCAATAGGGTTTTGAGTTGCCAAGATGAAAAAAGGCCGATCTAATTTATAGGTGTTGCCAGAATAGGTCACTTCAAATTCCTGCATGGCTTCCAAGAGTGCTGCTTGGGTTTTTGGTGGCGTTCTATTTATCTCATCTGCTAGAACAATGTTAGCGAAAATTGGCCCTTTGTTGAATTTAAAGAATTTCTTTCCTGTGCTATGGTCTTCTTCTAATATTTCTGTTCCAATAATATCAGAAGGCATAAGGTCTGGCGTAAATTGAATTCTCTTGAAGTCAAGATCGATGGCTTTTGCTAATGTTCTGATCATTAGGGTTTTTGCAAGTCCAGGCACGCCTTCGAGGAGTGCATGGCCACCAGCAAGAAATGTGATGAGTAGCTGATCAATGGTTTCTTCTTGACCAATGATCACTTTGCTTATCTCTGTTTTTAAGTCCGCAAGCTTTTGTGTCAGATTATTAACCTCTAGTTCAATATTCGCTAATTCTTTATTCATTCATTTTGTTTTTATGAGGTGATGGCGTACATCACTATATTTACCCCAAAGCGTGTATTATCAATTTTGTACCATCTTTTATTCCTGAAATCATAGTCCCATTCACAACCATAATCCTTATTGCTATATAGCACACCAATTCTGCCATTTATTTCAATGGCCTTTAGATATTCATGAACTATATCATCTCCCCAGCCATTCAGTTCTTGCGACGTGGTTGGCGGACCATTTTCAAATTCGAAGAAGATATTATATATCTCATGATCATTCGGGATTTTTTTTAGTTCACGTACTCCAAAGATATCTTCCATTTGTCGCTCAAATGATTTAGCAAATAGACCATCAATGTCATGATTGCAATCATCTACAAAAACAAAACCGCCGTTATTGATATACTTCTTGAAATTTTCTTTTTCCTTTTTTGTGAATTGTACGAGTTTATGGCCTGATAAATAGCAAAAAGGGCAACTAAAAATATCATCACTACCAAGCGGAATGATGTTTTCTCGAGTGTCCACTTTTAATGTGGTGTATTCGACTAATGAATTCAAAAGGTTTGATGGCATTCTTTGATCCACATCCCAATCCCCAGATTCATACTGCAATCTTGTAAAAAAAAACTTGTTATTCACTCTTCAATAATTGCTCATTGGCATTACGAAACGGTACTTGTTTCACAGTCGATTTATCATGGAAATAAAAAAACTGGTTGTTTTGATCAGTTCAAAGCAACCAGTTATTTATAGTTAATAGGTATTATACGGCATCCGACAAACTAGTGAATGTGAAATCCCTAATCTTCATGTAAGGAATTAGATTACCATCTATTCTTACTTGCTGTCCTAATGTCTCAAGATTATTAAGCATGATTATTGGACTTTCATTAAACCTGAAATTCTTGACGGGATATTTTATTTTTCCGTTTTCGATATAAAAAGTGCCATCACGCGTAAGACCTGTATATAACAAAGTTTGTGGGTCTACACCTCTGATGTACCATAATCGGGTTACTAGTATCCCTTTCTTGGTGCTTTTGATCAAATCCTCAAGAGAAGCGTCTCCTCCTGCCATAATGCCGTTTGGTGGAAAAGGAACAGAATCCACCCCTTTCTTTTCAGCCCAATATCTGCCATAGGCTAGGTTCTTTACAACACCATTCTCAATCCAGTTCATTTTCTTGAGAGGTTGTCCTGATCCGTTCCATGTTGCTGTAGGAACATCAGGATGACGTGGATCAGACCATACATTGATTCTTTCATCCACAATTTTTTCACCCATTTTGTTACCACCGCCTTCTTTAGACATAAAACTACGTCCTTCGTCTGCAGTTCGAGCATTGAATGTTCCAAACATATTTTGGAGCAAACCTATTGATGCAGCAGGTTCAAGAATTACAGTGTATTTGCCAGGTTCGATGGCTTTCGCTTCTTGTGACATAACAGCTTTGTCTATTGCCACATTTGACGCTTCGACGGCATCAAATTTGGAGACATCATTAACATCTCGTGTGACCCATCCTGAGCCTGTACCATCGTTTGTTCTCATGGTAACCGTAAAATTGGCACTTGTTGATTTATTGTAAGCGAACAATCCGCTTGAATTAATCATAGCGCTAAATCCTGCCGAATCATTGAAAAATCCTGCCGCAGTAACATCTTTAGCTGCTGCTGGACCTATACTACTGTTAGCTACTTGCGCTCTATATTCCGGAGCTATATTTGCCGTAGCTTCACTATATGTTACTGATTCATCATAGGATTGTGGCCCTAAAGGCGCCATGAATTCTGGGTTCTCAGGAGATAATTTTGCCAATTCCTCAGATATCTTTACCACTTTCTCCAAGGACACATCATCAAATTCATCAATAGTGGCCGTTCCAGATTTCTTCCCGAAGTTGGATTGCACCACTAAAGTTTGATTCGATCTGTGACCAGATGTGGACACCGAATTTCGTGCATAGCGTATATTGCCGCTTTCACTTCCGTTCAAATTAATTTCGCAAGCATCTGCTGTAGAAAAGCTTAATGCTTTTTCCATGATTTTTCTTGCTTCTTCTTTTGTATATATTGCCATAGTCTTATTATTATTTGTAGAAATATATGTTATTAAATGGTTCGACCTGTATTGATCACATTAACGTCTTTGAATCTAGAGGTAGAACTACCATGCGATACTGCACTTATCTGGGGAGGTTGCCCTTTCCCGTCAAAAAATGATCCAAATACTCTGTAATCATCTTTATCACAGATCTTCACACAAGAATTCCAGAACTCCTGCGTATTGGATTGATAAGCCACATCGTCTAACATTCCGACGATTTTACCATCCTTGATTTCATAGAACACGGTTCCACCAAATTGGAAGTTATAGCGCTGTTGGTCTATTGAGTAAGATCCTCTACCAGCTATATAAATGCCTTTTTCAACATCCTTGATCATATCATTAATGGAATATTTCTCAGTACCTGGTTCTAATGATACATTGGGCATTCTCTGGAATTGAACATCATTCCAGCTTTGGGAATAACAACATCCATGAGATTCATTCTGATCGATCATATGTACTTGATCACGAATGGCTTGATAATTCGTAAGTATACCATTACGTACGAGATCCCATTTCTTGGTTTTCACACCTTCATCATCATAACCAACAGCTCCTAAGGATCCAACCATTGTTTTATCTGCAACTAAGTTTACAATGTCACTTCCGTATTTGAAATTTTTAGATTTCCACTTGTCGAGTGTCGCAAAACTGGTTCCCGCATAATTTGCTTCATATCCCAGAACTCTATCTAATTCTAAAGGATGACCAACAGATTCGTGTATTGTTAAACCTAAATGGTTAGGTTCAAGCACTAGGTCGTATTTTCCAGCGTCAACAGATTTAGCTGTTAGTTTTTGTTTTGCTTGCTTGGCAGCAAGAATGGCATCTTCAACGATATCATAACTGTTTCGATAGAGATTAAGACCTTCAGGCCCGGCAATTTTTTCGGAGTCAAGACCATCCATATATTCATAGCCCATACCCATTGGAGCACTCATGGCTTGACGGGATTTGAATTTATTTGCCGCACGGTCGATGGCTGTAACACCAAATGTTGGCCAAATCCTATGTACATCTTGATCGATATAAGAACCTTCTGTCGATGCAAAATATTTCTGTTCATTCACCATAAATAGTGCTGAATTCACAAAATCTGCACCATTGTCCATAGCAGCTGCATTAGCAGTTAGCAATAGGTCAACTTTTTCGGAAACAGGAACATCTTTAAAATTCTTTTTGATCGGTGTCTTCCAAGATACCTCGCCATAGGATTCAACCGGAGCCAATTTAACGGGTTCTGTTTGGATTTTGGAATTTGCTTTGGCAATTGCTACAGCTTGCATAGTGGCTTTTTTGATGCCGTCTTCAGACACATCGTTTGTTGATGCAAAGCCCCAAGTTCCGTTAGCGATTACACGTATGCCAACGCCAAAAGACTCGGTATTGACCACGTTTTGTACTTTGTCTTCTCGGGTGAATACATACTGATTCAAGTACCTTCCAATTCTTGCATCCGCATAGGTAGCTCCTGCCGACCTAGCGGTGTTCAAAGCCATATCCGCCAAAACTTTTTTTGCAGCGACATCCATGCCAGGATTTAGAAGGGCTTCTACAGGAATGTTGTTACCCATAAGTAGCGAGGGCATCATTATTGCACCTGCGCCTAATCCAGCATATTGAATAAAATCTCTTCGTTTCATATAAACTAATTGTTTTTAATTATTCAGTCTCTTCAAGAAGAATCTTGAAGGATTGATTGATTAGAAATATTAAAGCAGGACAGTTGTAAATAAGGAGCATTCTAAGGTAGTAATTTTCTAGAACAATACAATTATTTAACATTCTGTTAAGTTTTAATGATGCGTGTAAAAATCATGATAGGTGATGTCCTATTTTTGGTCTGATGAATTAAATACAAATCATGTTTCATCAAAGCTTGCAACCATAATCTACTTAGAGAAAATTGTAACTAATTTTGGCTCTTTGACAATAAATTTTTCGATTGTTGACTTAATTCCATAACTTTAGGCTAAACTGGAATCAACTATAAGACTTTTTTTGAATACATAAAAGAATTAACTCATTATTGTTTATTTGGATGTGCAGTATTCATTGTGCATCGATTCCATAAATTTTATCGACTTAAATAAAGGACAATTATATTCGATAGTTTATCTTTTATAAAGGTCTTTGTTACGTACTTAAATAATGTATAATACATAAAGCAACCAATTATGAAACACGCATTACTATTATTGTCTATTCTCCTTTGTATCAACATCTCGTTTTCTCAAACTAAAAAGAAAGAAAAAGAAACTCATTCGAGAATTACATCTATTGCTTATCTAGAAAATTTACTTAAGGCATCTAACAACAACCAATATGTGATAACTTCAGAATATACAGATTCTAAAAGTGGCATTAAACACACGTATTTAAGACAAGCCATTGATGGCATCGAAGTTTATGGTACCGAATCCAGCATACATAGAAATGTTAATGGTAATACTTTAGTAGCACAAGTAAACTTTGTGGATGGGATAAATAATTCAGCAAGGAACATGTCAAGGAGTATGAGTGCCGAACAAGTGATAGCAAGCGTTTCACAGCAAATGGGTTATCAGCTGAATGGTCTTCGACAAATAGAGAATCTTAGTGGGTCCAACCAAAAAGGAATCTTCAATAAAGCTGGGATTTCTAGAAGGGACATTCCTGTTAAGCTAATGTATTTTTATGGGGAAGATGTAGGTTTTAAAATGGTATGGGAGCTTTCCATTAGGGAGTTGGATAGTCCAGATTGGTGGAACTTTTGGGCCGATGCGACTACTGGAAATATCATTGATAAAAACAACTGGACCGTTTCCTGTAAGGCTAGTGGTGATCATAGTGATCACGGTCATGAAATGATGGCCCGAAACAAGCTGATACTTAGTTCAAAGGAAAAAAAGGCGTTGCCTTTAAGCAAACCAGTAAAAAACTTAAGACGTGCTGGCGCATACACAGTGTTCGGATTGCCTATGGAAAGTCCATATTTGGGGGGACGTACGGTTGAAGCAAATCCCGAGAACGCCACAGCATCACCACTAGGTTGGCACGATGATGGTTTGAGTACTTTTACATATACCAGGGGTAATAATGTATCTGCTTATGACGATGGTAGCGATGATGATGAAGGCTTGGAATCAGATCATACACCAGAGTCTGCATCTGGATCGGTTTACGACTATGCATTTGATGCAACTGATGCGGGGAGTGGTGACCCTATTTATACTGCTGCTGATCAGTCTGAAGATGCCGCTATAACTAATTTGTTTTATTGGAATAACATCATTCATGATATATTGTATCAATATGGCTTTGATGAAGCTTCTGGAAATTTTCAAGAAGATAACTTCGCAAATGGCGGGGCAGGCGGTGATAGTGTCGATGCCCAAGCACAAGATAGTGCTGATCTTGCGCCTACCGCTTTTAATAGATGCAACGCTAATTTCGGGACGCCACCAGATGGCGATTATCCAATCATGCAAATGTATATCTGTGATGGAGATGGGTTTGGAAGTTTTAATGATGGAGATTATGACAATATTGTGGTCATACACGAATATGCCCATGGCATATCGAACAGATTGGTAGGAGGACCTGCCGATGCCAATGCTTTGAACAATGCCGAGCAAATGGGTGAGGGCTGGAGTGATTACTATGGTTATATGCTAACTATGGATGCAGTGAATGCTACTAGTGATAGAGAGGTTGGCAACTTCTTGTTTGAGTTGGGTGATGGAGGAGGCGGAATTAGAAATGCACCTTATAGTACTAGTTTTGCAATCAACGATTATACATATGTAGACGTTGCAGACGGTGGTGGTGTATCTCAACCACATGGTATTGGCTTTATTTGGGCGACCATGTTATACGATATGACACAAGCACTAATTGCCGATTATGGTTTCGATCCTGATTTATATAATGGCACAGGAGGAAATAATATGTCTCTGGAATTGGTGACCTTGGGTTTGAAATTAACTTCTGTTTTCCCAGGATTTGTAGATGGGCGTGATGCTATTTTAGCTGCTGATATGGCGCTTTATGGTGGCGCCAATCAGTGTTTGATATGGGAAGCCTTTGCAAATCGTGGTCTTGGATTTAGCGCGTCACAAGGATCTTCTGATGATAGATTTGATGGTATCGAAGCGTTTGATATGCCTGGTGCTTTACTTAGTCTTGATAGACCTGAAATATGCATTTCTGAAGGTGTAGCCGCGGGACTTGGCGGTGGTTTAGTAGAAGGTGGGATGTACAGCGATGTTGGTGGTTTCGTGACAGATGGTGGAGATGGAATGACGTTTTCTTTCGATGCAGCTTCCGCAGGAGTTGGAGATCATATGGTGACCTATACAGAACCATGTAATGGACTTGACGCAATGGCAACTATTACAGTAACAAACGGTATTCCCAATGTTTCTTGTAGCAACGTTACGCTCACCTTAGATGGTTCTGGAATGGCAATTTACGACCCAGTTGCTTCGATTCCGGATACACTAGTTGTTGTAGGGGGTAATAATGGCTCTTCTGCTACTGGATCAACTACGATGCAAGTATCGATAACACAAAGTGGTAGTATTTCATTCGATTGGCTTTTTGAATCTGGTGACTCCCCGGGCTTTGATGATTTTGGTTACACTTTAAATGGGGCGTTCACCAACTTAAGTAATGCTGCTACTTACCCAGCAAATGGGAATTCTGTTGTTGCATTAAATATTGGTGATGTCATTGAGTTTACCGTTAATACCGATGATAATGGTTTTGGAGGGGCGACAAGCACGATTACTAATTTTTCACCAGGATTTGAGGGGCAATTTGCCGAGATCAATTGGACCGAAGTACTTACAAACTCAGATGGATCGACAAATTTTAGCGGAAATATTAATTCTACGATAATAACGGGTGATTGTGGCAATCCTGTAGTTGTAAGTGCTAGTCAGACAATATTTACTTGCAATGATATTGGAGATAATATTGTAACTATTAGCGCAGATAACGGCATCGGGATAGGTACTTGTGAAGTAACCGTAACTATCGAAGATAACATTGTGCCTATGTGTACAATAATAATAAGTCCGAAGGTAGTACTTCAAGGACCAATATTGAATCCTACAATTCCAGGTCTGATGAATGATATTCTAAGAGAAGATGGATTTTTACCAGCTACAAGTCCTTATGCTGATCTTCTGCCAGTGGACCCAAGCGTCTTCAATTTAGGAGGTCTTAGTGGTACTGGCTTGGCAGCCGATGATATCGTTGATTGGATTTGGGTAGAATTGAGAGACTCTGGTGATAATACCAATATCATTGCAGGGCAATCCGCCTTGTTGCAAAGAGATGGAAATATCGTAGATCTGGATGGCACTTCAGTTTTAACAATAAGTGCAGTACCAGCAGATTATTATGTAGCTTTCAAGCATAGAAATCATACAGGGGCAATGTCTCAAGCGACTTTTGGATTAACTGCTAGTTCAACTACAATAGTAGATTTTACCAATAATGCGTTCTCCACATTTGGCACAGATGCTCAAGTGATATTGGGATCAGGAGATAAGGCGCTTTGGGCAGGAAATGTCAATGGTGATACTACTATACAATATGTAGGTGCAGGTGTCCTCGATACATCTAATCTGCTTGGATTCATCCTCAACGATGGAAGTAATTTCTTGAACCTACCAACATGGTCGGTGACTGGTTATAATGATAATGATGTTGATATGAATGGGGTTACTCAATACGCAGGTGCAGGAGTATTGGATACACCAAATATCTTGCAGAATATATTATCGTATCCGGGTAATTTCCTTAATTTGAGTACGTGGCAGATCGTAGAACAATTACCAGAAAACTAAAACTATTATAACACAAATAAAGGTGAATCACTTGCCAGCAGGGGTTTATATGTTACGTATCAATACGGAACAAGGTAAACTCACTAAGAAGGTGATAGTTGAGTGAGTATAAACATTTAACTTTCTGTTATGTTTTTAAGGTATTAAAGTAATAAATCCTCTAAAAAGGACTTATTTTGCAATGAAAATAAAAAATATCTGATTCATGAAATTTTTTAGAAAATTGGGTTTTGGTTATGTCGCTATGCTCATATTATGCGTTGTCATAATCTTATTCGCCGAGTATCTTTTTTTGAATGGCAATCAACTACATGGTATTTTTGTTGGTCTCTGGGTGCCGACACTTTTAGGGGTTTTAATACTAATTAAATTAATCGACTATGGAAGCAAATGATTTAGTCTTATGGTTCTCCGTTGTCGTATTTATCTTGGTTGGCATATGGGCTATTGTCTTGATTCGTGCCTATAACCGCATCGACAAAAATTGATTTATTTCTAGTATCTGTTATAATCGAAATTCTTTTGAAAAGAATATTCGCTGAAAGGCTAATGTTATTAGGGATATAACTTCCAGAAAAGAAATTATTTCGATAATACAATCTTCAAGTACCATTAAGTTCAAGAAACGACATTATCGTCTTGAATAACGAAGAATTAATAGCTTAAACGTAGTTTAATTCTTTCTTTTAGGTATTATATTTCTTGACTTACAAAAAAAGATAGAGGTTTTTTCGTGTTGTCGGTTAAAAAAGCAGTTACATCTAAAAGAACAATAAATTATTGTATATCAGAATAATACGAAGGATATATTTCATATATTTATATTGCTATTAATTAAAATCATTTTAAACATGAAAACAGATCAACTCATCGAGGCTTTGTCGTGCCTTCAATTTGCAATTTCAAAAAAAACTAAAAATTCGAGAAATCATCAAAGCATTTTAAAGAGCTTGGGTGTTTTAGTTCTAGCACTTTTACTTCCTTTGGGAGTCTTTGCTCAGTTCGGAACAGATCCCCTACCTCAAATTGCCTTGGACAATGTTCCCGAAGCAAGCGACTTTGATATACTGTATAAAGTGAACATGCCAGAGAATGCTGTTTGGACCAATGGTGTTCCTTATGCAATTGACTATTCAGGAGAATCGATAGATTGTTTTGATAAGGTTGCGTATTTCATGAGACTTGAAAGGGCTAGTGGACAGATTAAATGGGTATGGGTGTCCATGGATGCTTTTACCACTGATCTTGTTAAGTTAGGGCTTCCTCAAAAAGACGTGCCTGAAACAAACTTTACGCACCAACAATTAGTCAATGATATGTCATATTACTATGATGCCGGTAATGGTATTGTTAGTGCCACCGGCGTTTCAACCGGTAATATCGAAATATGGAATACCGGATATACTACTGGCAATGGAGAAAACATTCCAAATGCTTCAGATGCTACTTATGATTGGGGAGACACTATAGCAGATGATAGTTACAGTAGTTTCCAAATTCATGATCATGGTGCCGAAGAAGTTGTGTTGGCATATAATGGATGGGGAAAAGATTTCAATAGCGGAGCCTCAGATGATGTTGGAATTACCAATAATTATCTTGGTGTGGATCCGGTACCTGATTGGACTTTCCGCAGTAATGCCAATGATTATGTCAATAGAATGCTTTTTGTAATGGTGTCTTCATCAAGTGAAACACCAGAATGTACGCTTATCGCAACTAAGGAAATTCATTTGCATGATAACAATAATGTTATTTCGGGTAATGTGTGTGTTACAGCTAATAATGGAAAAGTTAAGTTGCATAAAAATTCTAATGTCGATGAAGTGGTTAATGCTGCTGAGGTTCAAATTGATAACAATAGTAGTGCGGGCACAGTTATTGAAGCGCCAGCGAATGTGGAGATTCCTATGTTCTATTATAATACTGTTTCCAACGGCGATAGTCCAAATGTCACTGTAAATAACAATGAAACCGTCGTGCTTGATGGACAGATTTATGGCAAGGTAGAGATCAAGGATGGTGCTAGTGTAACATTTACTGCATCGAATATTTTTATAAACGAATTAAAGACTAAAAAACATACACAGATCAGGTTTGCAGATTGTGCGAATATATTAATTAATAAAAAAGTGAAGTTCGATGAATACACGGACTTTAATCCTGATATGAATAATGTGTCTATGTACGTAGACGACAAGGTAGAAGTCAAGAAGGGTTCTACGATTACTGCATATATCCATGCTAATGATAATGAGATCAAGGTACAAGGCGATAGAAATAAGCCAGTTTACATGAAGGGTCAATTCATAGCCAAGAAAATTCATGGTAAGAAATTTGTCACTTGGGAAGGTAATGCATATTGCGCCCCTTGCGAGATAGAGATCCCTGAAACTGAAGCCACGTGCGAATGTAAAGGCGGTATGTCTTCAGTGACTTTTGAATATGCAGGAGGTGGCACATTGTCAACTAACTCTGGTACAATCGCAGATAATGGCGACGGTACTTACACGGTCTCTGATAACGGCGAAAAACTTGAGAAAAACCTTGAGATTTATGTAGATGGCAACACTGCCGAAATACATACTTCTTGTTCTAGAGACATTATTGGAGTGACGTTTGTTGGATCAATAACTGTGATTGAACATGTTGACGTGTCAGGAAATGTTACATCACTCGAATTATGTCCGCCAGTTGTGGATTGCGAGTGTAAAGGTGGTATGACGTCCCTAACCTTCTCTTATATGGGAGGTGACGCATTGTCCACTAACTCTGGTACAATCGCAGATAATGGAGATGGTACATATACTATTACCGATAATGGTGCAAAACTCGAGAAGAACCTTGAAGTTTATTCTGGTAATAACACTGCAGAGATTCATACTTCTTGTTCTAGAGACGTAATAGGCGTCACATTCTCAGGAGGTGTCACTGTCATAGCATATACCGATACAAAAGGTAATACAACCACTGTAGATGGTTGTTCTCAAGAAGAAGTTGAAGGTCCAGATTGCGAATGTAAAGGTGGATTGACATCTATAACATTTAGCTATGGCGGAGCGGAATCATTATCCACTAATTCTGGTACAATCGTAGATAATGGAGATGGTACATTTACTATTACCGACAATGGTGCAAAACTCGAGAAGAACCTTGAAGTCTATTCTGGTGGAAACACGGCAGAGATTCATACTTCTTGTTCAAGAGATATATTAGGAGTTACATTCTCTGGAGATATAACTGTAATCGGATATGTTGATTCAGAAGGAAGTGTAAGCTCTATCGATACATGTCCGTCTACTCCTGTAGAATGTGACTGTAAAGGAGGGCTTGTTGAAGTTACTTTCTCTTATGCAGGAACCTATACACCATCTACTAACTCAGGATCCGTGACAAACAACGGAGATGGTACTTATACTATTACAGACAATGGTGTGAAACTAGAGAAAAACCTAGAGATCTATGTTGGAAGCAGCACTGCTGAGGTCCATACATCATGTTCTCGGGATATCCTAGGCGTAACATTTGCTGGTGGAGTAACGGTTGTAAAACATGTTGACAAAGATGGTAATGTTTGCCAAATTGATAGTGGTACTAGCAGAACTGCTAATGCTAACAGGGGTGCCGGAGATAGATCGGAAGATGAAATTACAGATGTCAGAGACGAGTTGAACGTCACTGGATTTAATGTAAAAACATGGCCAATACCATCTGATAATGCCTTTAATATTAAGGTAGCAACAGATAACAATAGAGATAGAATTAGCATTCAAGTATTGGATATCTCAGGTAAAACTGTACATATGGATACATTTGATGCAAATTCAATCTACAAATTTGGTGAAAAATTACAGTCTGGTATTTACTTTGTAAAACTGAATCAGGCAGGTAATCAAGAAATCAAACGAGTAGTTAAGTATTAGAAATAGAGTTTTAACTTTAACTTAATTAAGAATAGAGTCTCAATTTAATTGAGGCTCTATTCTTTTTATGCTCTAACCGTTCATATTTTTCTAACTTACAGGCTTAAATAGCAAATAATGATTGAAGAGTATATCACAAGGTTTAATTCCTGGATATGGGATTGGCCCTTATTAACTTTGCTTGTCGGTGGAGGTTTGTTTTTTCTTATTTATTCAAAATTCACTCCCTTTCTTTATTTTGGTCATGCAATTAATATTCTACGTGGGAAATATGATGATGACAAAGATGAAGGTGAATTAAGTCATTTTCAGGCACTATCATCTGCCATTGCCGCAACCGTTGGCATGGGTAATATAAGTGGTGTTGCCGTTGCCATAGCTACTGGTGGTCCCGGTGCTATTTTCTGGATGTGGATCACAGCCATTATTGGAATGGCAACCAAATTCTATACCTGTACCCTAGCTGTGATGTATCGAGACAAGGATGAAGAGGGCAAAACTTTGGCCGGACCTATGTACGTTATCATGGGAGGATTAGGAAAGCGTTGGAAACCATTAGCCGTATTTTTTGCATTAGCTGGGCTTATAGGTACCCTGCCCGTCTTTTCGGCGAATCAATTAACACAGACGCTAGTAGATGTTTTTGTACATGATGAATCCCAAATCTTTAATGCCAAATTGTATATCGGAATTGGTACGGCAGTATTAACGTCATTCGTGATTTTCGGCGGCCTGAAACGTATTGCAAATGTCGCCAGTCGTTTAGTACCGTTTATGGTAGTACTTTATTTTATTACAGTAATAGGCATATTGGTTGTGCAAAGCGAACACATTCCTGCCATGTTCGCATTGATTTTTTCTGATGCGTTTTCCGGTGAAGCTATGGCTGGAGGCGTCCTTGGTTATTTGATAAAAACAGGGGTTAAAAGAGCAGCTTTTTCTAATGAAGCAGGCTTGGGTACTGCTCCTATGATGCATGGAACGGCTAAAACAAAAGAACCGATAAGAGAAGGATTAGTAGCGATGATTGGTCCCGCAATCGACACCTTATTGGTCTGTACGCTTACCGCCCTGGCAATTTTATCAACTGGTGTCTGGAAAACCGGAGACAGTAGTGGGGTGTCATTAACCTTAAAAGCATTCGATGCGGTTATACCATATGGAATTGGGAGTTGGATTTTAACTTTGGCCGCATTTATTTTTGCCTTCTCCACCATGTTTTCCTATTCGTATTATGGTTCTGTATGTCTTGGATTTTTATGGAAACCGAAATACGCTAAATACTATAACTATGTATTTGTAGTGTCTATAGTATTTGCTTCAATTGTTAAGTTAGATGTAGCCATTAATATCATTGATAACGCTTTTGCGCTAATGGCGATTCCAACCGTAATTTCCGCCTTACTTCTAGCCAAACATGTAAATAAAGCAGCAAAGGTGTATTTTAGCAAACTTAAATCTTAGTATGTCGCACAAAGCAGGTTTTGTAAATATTATTGGAAATCCCAATGTGGGCAAGTCCACATTGATGAACGCCTTTGTTGGTGAAAAGGTATCCATAATAACTTCAAAAGCTCAAACCACGAGACATCGCATTTTAGGAATTGTAAATGGTGATGATTTTCAGGTGGTTTTATCTGACACGCCAGGAATCATTAAACCTGCATACGAGCTTCAGGAATCAATGATGAATTTTGTTAAATCCGCTTTTGAGGATGCCGATGTATTGATCTATATGGTTGAGATCGGTGAGAAGGAGCTTAAAGATGAGGCCTTTTTCAGAAAGATTACAAATTCTAAGATCCCAGTACTATTATTACTGAATAAGATTGATACATCCAATCAAGAATTATTGGAAGAGCAAGCGGAGTTATGGCAGAATAAAGTGCCAAATGCTGAGTTTTTCCCTATGTCTGCATTGAAAGGATTTAATGTGAAAGAAGTTTTTAATCGGATTATAGAATTACTACCTGAGTCTCCACCTTTCTATCCTAAGGACCAATTAACAGACAAACCTGAACGTTTTTTCGTGAATGAAACGATTCGCGAGAAAATCTTAATACATTACAAAAAGGAGATCCCATATGCTGTTGAGGTAGATACAGAGGAATTTTTTGAAGAAGAAGAAATTATTAGAATGCGATCTGTTATTATGGTAGAGCGCGAAACCCAAAAGGGCATCTTAATTGGACATAAAGGGACTGCTTTAAAGCGCGTTGGCGTAGAGGCTCGAAAAGACCTTGAAAAATTCTTTGGCAAACAAGTCCATATTGAGCTATATGTGAAGGTGAATAAGAATTGGCGAAGCGATCAGAGGCAGCTGAAACGTTTTGGGTATAATAAATAACAAGCACATTTTGCACAAAATGCGCTTGTTATTCATAAGCGATCTTTAGTAAATGATCACCTTCTTGCCTTGTTGCTTGGTATCGGTTTCAATATTTATAATATAAATACCAGAACTAAGATAATTAATGGTAATACCATCCGATGCTTTTTGATGTTCGATATCCGAATAACTTTTAACGGTCTGACCCAATAAATTGGTGATTGTTAGTTTATTGATGTCTTCTGTCAATCCTTTTATATAAAGTTTGTCTAATTCGTTATCAGCGTATATTAAAGCACCTTCAATAGTAGTGTCTCCAACAGATAAGGTTGGCCCTGGTTTGAAAACTATATCAAATCTATCCTTATCCACACCAGCGAAAGCACTAAAATTATATGGTCCTTGCCTTAAGTCCCAATAAATATTTTCGCGGGTATCTCGCAAGTAAATATCTTGAGAAGGGTCAATATTCACAAGCTCTGCGATATCAAGACTATATGTCAAGTTTCCTGATGACTTAAAGTAAAGGTCGATTTCTTTGTCCAGAGTAATTGGTGCAAAAGCCTGGATCACATATTGCCTATCTTCAAAAAGAGAACCCATGTCTTCGTTAGGAGCTACTTCAATGCGGCCTCCATCATATCCATAATCATAGCCATCCGATGTGTTTTCACTAAATCCTAATGTAAACCGCCTTGTTGCACCAGCTGAAGTTGCAAATTCTAGTCGTATCTTTTGAAAATCGTCATTTACTAAGGGTGAATCTTCATTTCTGGAAGAAACCCCTTGAGAATTTCTCATAAACACAGATTCACCAAGGGTTTCTTGCTTGAATATTCTCTGTGTGTTATTAAATTCAATATTCCCATCATTCGTTATTTCAACAAAAAATGCCTGACTCACCGGAATATATCTAGTTGGTGTTTTTATGCCTTCAGCATCTTCAGCAGTTACATCACCATCACCATTATTATCGGCAACAGGTATCCCTGGATATTGATATGCCCGCTCAGAGGTCAATTTATTAATGAAACCGTATCCACCCTGATATTCCTGTAGAATATGAGATGTCCCGGCCCATTGCTCCCATAATTTAAGGGTTCCGTCTATAACACCAACATTATCATCAATAAATTGGTGAGAATCTAACGCCGATGGGTATGGATTTCCTAGAAGGTAATTTGTCAGTGAGACATCTTGTTCGTTTCCTGGACCTCCTGTATCAATAGCACTAAGAAGAATAGTACCGTTATTGGGTTTGCCTTCAAATAGATATTCCTGCGCTATTAACGATGTGCCTGACCCTTTTTGCGTATATCCTGTTCCAGGAACTATAAAAGTATCGGTGTCCAGAACATCCCAATCCCAAAAGGTTACGCCATTGGTAAAAGTGAATAACCATCGTTCACTAATAGTCGCTGGAGTAGTTTCAGATGCATCGTATGAGGTCGTGAAATTAAGGTTGGACTCGTTAGAGTCCTTTAATATAGCTAAACTAAAAGGTGTGTTGTTTTGAGTCACACTTAATTGGCCTACTGGCGAACTCCAGTAATTATACCAGTAATTGCTAGCAGCTCCTTGCTGACGTCTTTTAATTTTCCCAAAACTGGATACTGCTAAATCACTAATATCTGTTTGAACAAGTTGCGAATCACCGATCAAATCAATAGTTCCATTTAATTCTAGATACCAATTGTTCTCCAATTCGTTATCAGCTGTAACTGTTAGCGTCCTGTTTTCATCTATTATCATGCCTAAGCCAGTGGTATATTGATCAATGGTAATATTGTCGTGTATCCTGATAATCGTCCATGGGGCTGGAGATTGGTCCGATATAAAGTTAACAGAAGCATCAAGATCTTCAATATCCCATACGTCTTCGTGTTTCCAAAGTCCGGGAGTATTCCAATTGCCTGTTTTGTTGGCATTGATCGTCTCGAAAGGAATTGGAGCTGTTGATTCCAAGAAGGAGGTTATATTATTCAATGTACTATGATTGGAATACGACGAATCGTCTAATAAAAAACTCGGTAGTCCAGTTTGTACACTTGACATCGTATAATAGGTGACAAGATTAGCCCAAGGAATGGTTGCATTTGTTGTGCCATCAATAATATCCTTTGGAATTTCCGTTCCACGGATATTACCCGAATTATCCTCTATTTCTTGATAGATCATTCTACGAACCTGATCTTGGGTAAGTGCCAAATCGAAGATCCTGAATTCATCAATCCAACCCGTAAACAAATCAAACCCGGCTAGGTCACCCATTCTAAAGGTATTACCATTTGAGTTAATTTGAACTGGAACAATTTGTGTTCCGGCAGAATATCCATTTCTGTAAACATCAAAAGATGTATTGGTGCCATCCCATTTGGCCGATATAGAAATATGTGTCCAATTGGCGGGATCAAAATCCAAGCTTGTTTGCTGGTTTGCACCTCCTTGCACAAACACGCGCCCATTAATGGACTGTTTTGTATTATCGCCGTCCACATTTTTTTCAATGGTAACCTCGAAGACATCATCCTGACCCATGACAAAGACCTTATCGCTATTATCAAAAGGAGTTCCTTCATATTTCATCCAAAACATCCACGTAAATTCACTTAATCCGTTAAGGACAGAAGGAGACATTTCTGTATAATCGTCAACACCATCAAAATCGATCAAAGCACTATTTGGAGGAAACGCTGCAACAGCATCCCTATAATCAAGATCTCCACCACTTCCAAGATTATTATTGTTATCTGGCAGTATAGACAATGCTGGATCATCAATATCGTCATTTACATCATAAGGGTCATTGATTTTACTGCCTTCAAAGGCATCGTCCAGTCCGTCACCATCAGTATCGAGATTGTTGATGGTATTGATCATGCCATTTTCCTCGATGTCTAAAAACCCGTCCTCATCTGCATCGGTATCAAGATAATCCGGCGTAGGATCGAGGTCTGAATACGTTAATGTCATTCCGCCAACATAGGCAGTATTTATTCCAAATTCAGTAACGGTAGCATCTGGTGCTATATAAGTCAATGTTGATTGTAATTCAATATTATCGGGTATACCATCGTTATCTGCATCGATATCCTGAAAATTAAGATTGCTGTCTGAATCACTATTTACATGAGCATAATTGATTGCACCAGATTCTGGAGCCGTTTCCAGTAAATCTGCCAAACCATTTGCACCGAACGCAAATGTTATGTCAATGAAACCATCGCCATCGGTATCGAAAGTCGCAATTTGAGCTGGTGTCAATCCGCCTTCAACTATGTCCAATATACCATCGCCATCTGCATCTAAGTCTGATCGATCCAAAACACCATCGCCATCGCTATCTCGAGTTGTATTACCATTTTCTTCAACAATATCTAAAATACCATCGTTATCATCATCGATATCATTAGAGTCTATAATGCCATCGCTGTCTGTATCCTTATCAACTGCAACTGCAAAAGAGGTGAAATTTCGTCTTCCACAACTATCGGTGACCACGAAGCTTATTAAACATGTATATCTTTCAACAAATGCGGGATTTGGTGTGTAGGTCGGGTCTAACGCGGTAGGATCACTGAAAGTTCCACCACAGGTATCTGTCCACTCATACGTAAATGGAGGCGCAATACCAGACACTTCTGGCACGATACTAAAATTATTGTCTATGAGTACTAGACCAGGGAGTGTTCCCATTTTAATTTTAGGACGCCTTTCTATACCCGCTTGTAATAAGAAATTTCCATATGCTCTTGCTGCGGCAACATCTTCGGCTTCAGTGCCACCTTGTATTCTATGTGAGGCTTCATACATCACCATGCCGTAATTATTGTTGCCAAATGCACGACCATAAGCCAATGCTACTGCAGGCCCAGTAGGGTAATCGCCGTTAATGACCTCTGGATGGTCGTCGTCGGTCAACGCCAAGATGGTAGAATCTCTCCACCCTTCAATTTCAGGAATATAAATTTGTTCTGAACCATTTTGCAGGGAACCATCCATCGTACCAATAAATTGCATTAATGGATCGCCCGCTGTTTCGGCACCATTAAATATGCCTATTTGCGTATTGTAGCTATAAGGAGGAGTTCCGTCATCGTGATCATCCCATAATACCAAGCCGTTGTTGGATAATAAGTTCAGGTCTGGATTCCCGTCATTGTCAATGTCTACAGCACCTTCCATAGCACTTACGGCATGACATGCTGCCCAGAAATAACCACCTTGTTCTATAAAGCTGATCAAATTATTAACGGTACTAGCATCCCAGTCTTGAGGATCTGCATGCGGCATAGTATACATGTCATCGCAATTATTCAAATCGTCTGGGGTTCCAAGTCTACCAAAACTTGCTGGAACACCTGATTTATCGTAAAACGCGTCTTGAAGCTTATCACCATTTTGAGTGTCGAGAACCGCTCGTGGGAAACTCGTAATGTAATCATAAATAGGTGCATCAAAAGCTGGTAAATTAATATCAACAGTGAGTCCAGGATAATTCGATACCCATGTATCAATAATAGGCTGGGCAATTACCATGAACTCTGCTGGGATCACAAAAGGACCTCCTTTATAATCTTTACCAGCTATGTTAATATCGACTTGGTCTTGCTTTGCTGTCGGACTTACCCATGATTTAGCATGATTAACCACCCAGTAAATTGGTACTTTATTGTTAATGGAAAGATCATATATTAATCCAAAAGGTACCAGACCGTTATTTATTGTTTGTGTAGCGACACCCATATCTATAATAGCGGAGCCAGCATCAAACGCTTTTTTGGCTGAAACTTTTGCAGAGTTGGAGTTATTCGCTGTTGAGTCATCACCTTGATCTGTTGCAAAGATACTTGCCGTATTGGTAAATGCTCCTCCCAATCTCACTTGGGTGTTTATGGTTAATGTCAACGTACTCCCATTGGTAATTGTGCCGATATCCCAAATTCCACTAATGTTATTATAAGTTCCTTGTGAAGCAATATCTCCAACATAATTAACGCTAAATGGTAATTGATCCAAAATTTGAACATTGGTTGCGTCATCCGGACCATTGTTTGTTACCGTTATCGTGTAAATCAAAGCATCTAGCTCTATTGGGAACTCGTTATCTACGGTTTTATTTACTGCTAGATCAGCGCCATTAACTTGAAACGAAGCATCATCGCTATTGTTAGAAGTGTCTGGATCACTCATAATTGCAGTCCCTGATGCCGTATTGGTAATTGTAAAACCTTTTGTGCCATTATTTACAGTACAAGTGATATTTAAGAAATTTGATGATCCATTCGCCACATTTCCTGCATCCCAGATTCCTGTTACAGGATCATAAGCCCCTCCAGAGTCATCACTTACATAAGTGACATCGTTAGGGAAGATATCTGTAATAAATGTTATAAAGGTATCTGTATCTGCACTATTGTTTTTGGCTTCTATGGTAAAAATAACCGTACCAGCTTCCAATTGGGTCGGAACATTTACGGTTTTTATGATTTCCAGATCCGCGCTACCAACAGCAATATCTACAGTATCACTGTTGTTAAAGAGAATTGAGTCTGGTTCAAGAACACTCAAGATGCTTGCAGTATTGGGAATTAATCTTCTATTAGCACTATTTTTAACTTGTACATCGATAGTTAGGGTCGCTGAAGCACCGGCATTTAGGTCATTAACAAACCATTCATCGGTTCCAGAATTATAGGCCGTACCTTGTGTTTCTGTTGAAGAAATAAAGGTCAGTCGATTGGATAAAGCATCTTCTACAGTAATATCGTTTGCTGGAAGAGAGCCTTGATTAGTTACAACAATAGTATAGGTTATGATATCACTAACAGCAGGATTGTTATCACTAACAGTTTTTGTTATTGCTAGATCGATCCCGTTCACGATAATAGATACAGTTGATGAATTATCAGATTGATTATCGTCATCTTGATCAAAACTTGTTATTTCAGCAGTATTTATAATTGTGTGTGGAGATGGATTTGGATCAACAGTTGCCGTGATTTTTAATTCTATTTTATCTCCTGGTGTGAGTGTTGAAGGCAATGTCCATATACCAGTAACATTATTATAATCTCCACCGCCATCATCACTGACATAGGCGAGTGTTGCTGGCAATAAATCTGTGACTATAATATTAGATGCATCCGATAGACTGCTCGAATTATTTTCGACTTCGAGAGTGTAAACAATGTTTTGCCCTTCGTTCGGAGAATTATTATCAACTGTTTTAGTCATGATGAGGTCGGCAGTGGTAACAAGTACTTCAATATTGCTTTGATTATTACCTGTATTCAGGTCGGTTTGATCGAAAGATAAAATTCGTGCCAAATTATTGACATTAACACCAGAGGCTCCTACATTAATCGTGACAGATATTTTTATTTGTTCTTGTTGACCAGCAATTAATGTTCCGATATTCCAAATTCCTGTTACAGAATTATAAGCACCACCACTATCGTCCGAAACATACGTGAGGGATGTCGATAAGATATCTTCTATAAGGACATTGGTTGCCTCTAAAGTAGTCGTGTTAAGATGTGTTACAGTGATTGTATACTCAATCGTTTCACCTACTTGAGGTGCAAGTATATCAACAGTTTTAGTTACCTCTAGATCTGGGTAATTAACATTATGATCCAGGCTAACTGAGTTATTCGTCATATTTGGATCTGTTTGATCGGAACCTGAAATAATTGGATTTACAGAAATTGTAGTTCCATTAGTTCCAGCATCAACAGTAACCGTAATTTTCATTTGGCTAGTTGCTCCTGAATTAATAGCCAGTATGGCCCATGTATTTGTCCCAACAATATATTGTCCTGAACTATCATCGCTAACATGGGTAAACCCTGCGGGAATGAGATTGGTGACAATCACATTGCTAGCAGCATTAGGGCCTAAGTTCTTGATTTCAAAGGTTAATTCAATAGTCTGGCCTTCATCTGGTGCAATGTCATCGGAGACAATACCCTGAAATTCTAGATCTGATATTTGAGCAGAAATAAATGCAGAAAACAGCATCAATACCACAACACTTATTGAGCGTAATTTAACTAACATAGGTTACGTTTTAATTAGGGCTAATTCGCAAAAAACAACACGAATTATAACAAACATATATATATTGACTTGTTTTTCAAACGCTTATCGTAATTATTCGTTGAAATACATGTATAAAACATACAAATCTCTCGTTAATGCGCAGTTTTTACCGACGAAAAATATAAATAGTAGGATGTAACTTACATTTTATTCAAAATTTGAACTATAGTTATAAGTCAATAGTAAAATAATCAAGCTAATCTTGAATTTCAAATAATTCAACTCTGAAAAAGGACTCCATAAATTGAGGGTGAAGAATTTATTTTATGATTACCTTTTTGTTGAGTTTGAGGTTGTTCTTAGTAATCAGGTTCACAAGGTAGACCCCAGAGCTTAGTTCTCCTAAATATATGCCACTCTCTGCGGTGTTAACAGTCATGTTGTTGAAAGATGTCACTGTTTGCCCCAGCATGCTTGTTATAGAGATACTTTTAACATCCTCGTTCAAACCTTTTATAAAAAGACTGTTTTGAATAGCATTTACATAAATCAGGACATTATTCAATTCTTCTGTGTTGACCGAAAGGGTTGGATCCTTGAAAATGACTTGGAACCTATCGCTGAATGTGCCTGATACCGAGGTGAAATTGTAAGGTTCAGTGCTTCTTAGGTTATAAATGTTGCCATTAAGATTGTCTCTTATAAATAATGCTTGCCCATCTGGGATATTAGTGATCTCTGTTGATTTTAGGGTATGTGTAAAAGTACCCGATGAATGCATCACTAGATTCACTTCTTTGTTAGGTGTGATAGGAGCGAAGGCCTGGATGACATATTGCTCACCATTCAAGATACTTCCCATATCGTCTGCTGGAGGATTAGTGATCAAGCCACCATCATAGCCATAGTCAAAATTATCGGTCGTAAAATTGCTGAAACCTAGTACGAAACTTCTACTGGCACCACTAGAGACGCCGAATTCCAATCGCAGGATCTGCATTTCATC
>RCNB010000380.1_pt1 | contig 30541 bp, 33 predicted proteins | sample 2041321 | NCBI WGS metagenome assembly RCNB01 (sample SAMN09708232, study PRJNA481090) | Marine sediment metagenome, whole genome shotgun sequencing project. | reverse complement strand
AAAATGAATCCCTAAATAAACAGGCGACAAGTACGATTTTATAATGACCACAGAAGAAGTGGACAAAGCTGGGCCGCATTCAAATAAGATAAAAATGGAGCCTCCAACACGCGCATTTAATAGTTTTTCTCAGGCGGGATTGGAGGGGTCAATGTCTCGAGTTTATTTAGGGATTCATTTTCGCTACGATTCAGAAGAAGGATATAAACTAGGGGCTAAAATTGGTGAATATGCAAATCAAAATTATTTAAAACCGTTAGCGAATACCAAATAATAACAGTGCCTAACAATGTATATGAAATCATAGTGCGTACTTCGTTACGCTTCATATACTTACCGTGGGCAGTAATTAAAATAAAGAATGTTAGATATCTACTAGTCAGAGTGTAATTAGAAAAGTTTTGTCAGAATTTATTCCAAAGGATGAATGGCTTCATATCACGAAAATTTATTCTTTGTTTGAACAAAATCATACTTACTTTGAACCTGATGATCATTTACCTTTAGCAGATTACAATAGCCAATAGCAATGGAAAAGAAATGTTCGAGTTGCGCTTCGTCAGTTTAAATTAAAGCATCTAATTCTGTGGAATGGAAATGAACAATATTTATTTCCTGAAAAGAGATTTTAGATAAATATTATTTTAAGAATGGGGAAGAGTGATAATTTTTAAAATATTGATTTTCAAGCCTTATAAAGATAGACAATATTTAAACACTAATAAATAGGATGTTATTTTCTTATCTTGAATCCTTGAGTTTGCTCATCAAAAACAATCAAATCCTTCGGAAATAATTCATTAAAACTACCTTTTTCAATAAGTTGTTTTGGTGTTCCTGAAATAACATCCGATCCAGTCATAACGATTAATGTATCACATAGCTGAATAGCTAGATCAATTTCATGAGACGAGAATAAAATAGTCTTACCGGTATCGTTCGCAAGTGTTTTAAGTAGATTCAATATGTAGGCTTTATGATACATATCTAGGTGTGTGGTGGGTTCATCCAAGATAATTAGCGAGGTGTCTTGAGCCAGTGCTCTTGCAATCATCACCTTTTGCAATTGTCCATCACTTAACTCATAACATTTTTTATGCTGTAAGGATTCGATGGAAGTCTGCTGCATAACACGTGTCACGATATTTTTATCATTAATTGATAAATTTCCAATCCAATTCGTATAGGGCTGTCGGCCCAAAGCAATCAATTCAAAAACAGTTAAGTTTTTTGAGAAATTATGTTCCGTCAATACAAGGCTCAAAACTTTTGCCAATTTCAGTGCAGAAAAATCATCAATCGATTTCGACTCGATCAATATGTTTCCAGAGATTGGTTTTTGTACTCTAGTGAGAGTCCTTAATAAAGTGGACTTCCCTATACCATTCGCACCGACCAACCCAATGAGTTCACCTTGATGTAATTCAATATTAATATCGGAAGCAATGATTGTTTTCTCTTTCTTGGATCCATAACCAATGGATAGGTCTTTAGTTTTTAGAACGATATGTTTATTTTGTCCGGCCATTAAAACATCATTTTTCGTTGTCTTAACAATAACCAAATCACGACGGGAGCACCAATCAATGAGGTTATGGCATTAATTGGTAAGGTGTAATCACTCATTGGTACTTGGGCAATACTATCACAAATCAGCATGACGATAGCACCATATAAAAAGACAGCTGGCAATAATATTTGATGATCGGAAGTCTTGAATATTTGCCTTGTAAGGTGTGGAATGGCCAAACCTATAAAGGCAATAGGGCCTGCAAAGGCAGTTATTGTTCCTGCCAATAAACTGGTTGCTATAATAATTACCAACCTGCTTCGCTGAATGTTCATGCCAAGGCTTTTTGCGTAATTCTCACCAAGTAACAAGGTGTTTAGTCTTTTAATGGAATAAATACTTATTAGGATGCCAAGTAGATATACCAATAGTAAAACAGTCAGTTCATTCCAAGATAAATTGCCAAGACTTCCAAAGCCCCAAAAGATATATTGTTGTAATTGTTCGGCACTACTAAAATAAGAGAGCACACTGACAACCGCTGCGGTAATACTTCCGAACATCAACCCAATGATCAGGATCGCCATGGTATCTCGAACACGAATAGAAACAGTTACAACAGCTAGCAATACTAAAAAACTACCGATACTCGCTGCAGCCACCAAACTCCATTGGGATAACATGATAGTTGAAAGAAACCCTCCTAAAGAAGAGGCGCCCATTATTACAAGCGCAACGCCAAGGCTAGCTCCTGAACTTATTCCCAAGACGAAGGGTCCTGCAAGAGGATTCCTGAACAAGGTCTGCATCAGAAGGCCTGAAATTCCCAAACCTGAACCTACGATTACAGCTGTAATAGCCTTAGGCAAGCGATAATCTTGCACTATATATTGCCAATTCTCATTATCGATGCTTCCACCAAGAATACTGGTAATAACCGATTTTATTGGAATGGCTATAGAACCCAAGCTGATATTTACAAAAAAACAGATCAGCAATACTAATAGGAGTATTGTGAACTGTTTTCTATATGTCTTTTTTATCGACAATTACTGTAGTGGTTTAAAGAAGTAAGGTTGATAGTCTTCTAATAGTTCGGGGTGACAAATTTTGATAATATCCTTTAATACCAAATCAGGTCGAGTCATTCCCAACTCATAATAGAGCACACCGCCAGTTTCGCCAGTCGTCATACTAAATGAAAACACGTTCTTGTTATTAAAAGCATCGAATTTAGTATAATGTGGGTTGGCTTTTTCCAATTGTTCTAAAGATGTATAATAAGAAGGACTTAGCCAAAATTCTGCATCCTTGGCCTTGTCCAACACATTCTCAAAATTGAGAGCCAAACTACCTGACCCTGTGGCATCACCCCAGAGATAGTTGGTATTTGCATCTTTAAGCACTTGGGCCTCTGGACTATTGCCATTAGGCATGTACCAAACATCCTTATGCATTGCGCCGCTTAAAACGGTAGGTCTTCTTTTGACCTTTGATGCCAGTAGTTTTGCATTCTTATAATTACTTTCAATCCCATTGAAAATAGAATCTGCCTTTTCTTCTTTATCAAATAAAATGCCGAAGAACTTTATCCATTCTGCTTTGGCAAGTGGTGATGCTTCGGTCCAGTCTCCATTGTAAATTACAGGGATATTAGCCTTTTGGATAATATTTAATGTCTTGTTTGTGCCGTCTACACCAAAGCTAATAACAACCTCTGGTTTAATACTTAATAGCACTTCTGTATTGAGGCCTTCATTTTTGCCTAGTTCCCTGATTTCATTTTTGTTTATTAGGGCTCTTGTTTTTTTTGAAGAGATGTAATCCGTTCCTGGGAAACCGATCAATTTGTTTTCCACCCCAAGTAATTCCAATGCTGGAATATGAGTTGTAGAAGTCACTATTATTGATTCAACAGGTATTAAAATAATGCCGTCATATTCCTCTTTCACCAATGAGATATTCGAAGCCATTTCCCTATCAACTAATGCATATCTATAGGTTTTATCGGCATTTGGCCACGGATTAATGATATTAAGGATTTTGAACTTATTTTGGTTTTTTATTGAAAACCCTTTTGCATATTTGAGTTCGACATCAGATTTAAGAGGCGATTCTGCAACTACAGGGCTAGTTTCTTTTTTGCAACCTAAAATTATTGCGAAAGCTAGAAGAAATAAGATATTTTTCAATAGATGGAGGTGTTTTTTAGTCAGGTTAAAAATAAGACTATTTATGGTAATACGAAGTAGAGAAGAATTCAATTCAATTAAAAAAAAATGCGGTTATATGTGGTTTTTTTAATTCTTTATATCAAGCCTATTGAATAATATGTTACCTTTAATATGCATGCCCTCTTCAAACGATTTGTAATCCACTAAATTCTTGATTGCAGTAAAATCATCGTTATTTTCAATAAATCCTCTTCCCGAATTTTGAATGTCCAAAATTGCTGCTGCCAATAAAGGTTCATTGACATCGCCAAGAGTACCAAAGTTCCTGGGGCTTTCCGTTAATTCTATGTCTGGTGTGAGCCCATTTGATGGGACTGCCAAGTCATTTACGTTTATAGAGTTGGCGACTAATGGTTGCATAGCATACGTATGATTCGGATTGGCATTTTGGCGTTCAAAATTAGGTGAATCGTATATTGTAATGGACGCTTGGGTCTTTCCTGTTGTGAAATCACCAATTTGTACCACATCGACATAGGCATCAAGACTATTGATCAATAATTCACTTGCTGATGCAGAACGCTCTGTGGTGAGGACATATACTTTATCTAGATTCAAGCTATTCAAGGCATTTCCATCAATGTCATTAATAAAAATAAAATTTGAGTTCGAGGCTTGGTTATCATCATTAAAGATCAATTTCGAGAATATCTCACCATTGAATTGTCCCGTGACCATGCTACCTAATAATGAGGCGGTATTAACTGATCCACCGGGATTGTATCTTAAATCAATTACTAAATGCTGTATGTTATTGGATTGAAGTGTAGCAAATGCGTTATTTAGTTCATTATTGAAGTTCCGATTGAAACCATTATAAACCATATAACCAAGGTTTTCGCCATCCACATCTATTATACTTGTTAAATGAACAGGATTCTCGGTATATACTTCTTTTGTCAATGAAACACTTTCTGTAGAGGGTATTATGGTGTCATCATCTATTTCCGGCGTGCCATTATCATCGTATGTCGCAAAATTTAGGGTATAAGTATCCTGATTTAAGAGTGTATTGAAATTATCAGCAGTTAAACTGGTCCCATTAACAGCATCGAAAATTTGGCCGCGCTCCAGACCTAAACCACTTGCAACACTATTATTGAGAACTAATTTAATAATACCAAAAACATCAGTCGTACTACCTGGCTCAAAATAAAAATTATATTCAAGGCCATTACTAGTTGACGTGCCCCCTAATCCCTGTTCTAAGGCTATAAAATCATCAACGATCCAACTAAACCTATCAACAGTTTGTCGCTCGAATATGAGACTTTCAAAAAGGGTTTCTGGTGACGAATAACTGTTCAAGTAATCGGCATAATCTTGATTACTGGAGAACCGATCATTGGCTAGATCAGGAATTCCAGTTTTATATAGATAAACGGCATTCATGCCTTTCCATACAAAATCATTGATTTCACCTGCTGTTATGGCATTATCGTCCTGATCCTTAAAGCAACTCGTGGTAAAACCAAAAACCACCAATGCAAAAAGTGTAACCTTTAATAAACGCATGACTTTTCTTTTTCTTGAATTTGTCTTGTAAACTCTAAATTTACTTACATTATTGCAAAGAAAAAACATTAGTGAAACTTAATTTAATCATTTGAGCGAAGCGAATGGATTAAATATATAGTTGTTCTTATGTTCCGATAAAGAGCGGAATCCTCCTAAAATAAAGGAGTTTAGAGGTATTCTTTAATTGATATATATAATATTGCATGAAATCAATAATACCATTGTAACAAATTTCGATATGCCTCGTCGTAATAGTAATCAAGCAAATTAAACTAACCAATACACAGTGACACAGACGGAATATTTAAATATCGTCATGCCTTTCAAGGATAAAGTATTTCGTTTAGCAAAACGATTACTAGTGTCACGAGAAGAAGCTGAAGATGCAACGCAGGAAATCTTGCTAAAACTATGGAAGAATAGAGATCAGTTTGATAAGTATAAGAACATTGAGGCTTTTTCAATGACAATGACAAAGAATTTTTGTTTGGACAAGTTAAAATCAAAACAGGCACAAAACCTGAAAATAGTACACAGTAACTACGAAGATGGTAGTACACCATTGCAGAAGCAGGTAGAGTTGAATGACAGTGTAGATTGGGTTGGCAAGATCATGGAAGAATTGCCAGAGCAACAGAAAATGGTACTGCAACTAAGAGATATAGAGCAGTATGAGTACGAAGAGATAGAAAAAGTACTCGACATGAATGCAACAGCAGTAAGAGTAGCATTGTCGAGAGCACGGAAAACAATAAGAGAGAAATTAACCAAAACACATAATTATGGTGTTAGATAATATAGAAAAATTACTAGAAAAGTACGACAACGGTGAAACGACCTTGCTAGAAGAGCAACAGTTAAAACACTACTTCACAGAAGAAACTGTTCCGCCACATTTAGATGGGTACAAAGCCATGTTTCAATACTTTTCAGTGACGAAGGAAGAGCAATTTACTAAAGACGTTCCGCTAAAAACCAAAACAAATAATTTGTACAAGTGGATTTCAGTCGCAGCAGTAGTTGCCATAATGTTTGGAGTGTATATAAATCAGCCTACTTCAATTAGTAGTATGGAGGATTTATCACCAGAACAGCAATTAGCTTACAATCAAACGGTTGAAGGCCTTCAGTATTTGGGCATTGCGTTTAATAAGGGCAATGAAAAAATGAAATCCTTAGACCTAGTAGCTTCAAATTTAAATGAAGGGACTAAAAAGATGACTTATCTAGGTGAGTTCTCGAAAACAACAAACAAGATTTTAAAAACAAACAATTAACAAAGTAAAAAACAAGTAAAATGAAAAAATTAGCAATAGTATTAGCAATCGTATTAGCACCAATGTTGTCCTTCGGACAAGGTATGTTTGATAAATACGAAGACATGGAAGAAGTTGCTTCCATAATAGTGAATAGTAAAATGTTCCAGATGTTGGCATCTATGGATGTAGATATGGATGACCCAGAAGCACAAGCTTATTTTGACATGGTGAAGAAAATCGATAATTTCAAGGTCATGACAACCGGAGATGAAGCTATTTCTGCAAATATGAAAGCAGATGTAAACAAGTATCTAAAGAGTTCTAACCTTGAAGAGTTGATGCGTATCAAGGATGGAGACCAGAACGTAAAATTCTATGTAAGAGAAGGCAAAGATGCCAATCATGTAAAAGAGTTATTAATGTTCATTACTGGTCTTAAAGAAATGACCAAGGATAGCAATTTCAACATTAATGGTAAAAACCGTGAATTCGAAACCGTAGTATTATCTTTAACTGGAGATATCGATCTAAGACAAGTGTCTAAAATCACTCAGTCAATGGATATCAAAGGTGGAAAGCACCTAGATAAAGTAGGTGACAAAAAGAATTAATTCAAACAATGAAATCATCAATCAAAACAATAATCACAGTTCTTATTTTGGTTGTAGCTTTAACTAGCTGCAACCAAGGTGAGACTTTACAAAGTTATTATGTTGCCAATCAGGAGACACAAGATTTTGTGTCCGTGGATTTGCCTACAAGTTTTGTGCAAGTAGATAAAACAAATTTTACCGAAGAGCAAAAGGAGGCCTACAAATCGATTGATAAGTTGAATATGTTATTGTTCGCTGCTAATGAATATAATCAAGAGACTTATAAGTTAGAATTGGCCAAAGTAAGGACTATTCTTGCAGATGAGAAATATGAAGAATTATTTAGAGGAAGTATAACTGATGGTAAGATAGTCATTAAGTACATCGGTACAGAGAATTCTATAGATGAGCTCATTATTTTCGCAAATACTAGCGACAGAGGATTCGGAATCGCGCGAATATTAGGAGATGATATGGAGCCGAATAAAATAATAACTCTTGGAGATGCTTTAAAAAATGTCAATTTTGAAGAAACTCAAATTCAAGAGTTCACAAACTTCTTTAAGTAAATTATAGAAATGTTAATGTGGAGAACCTGTCTTTCGAAGCAGGTTTTTTTTATGTTTATCAGTATTGACTTTGACCAAGTAGATGATGAACATAATTAAGGTGCCGAATAGAATTAATTGAGAAACAAGATTGTTGAGTATATCTAAGTCATACATAATATCCAATAAGCCGGTCAAGAAAAAGATCGCCAAAAGAGCTCCGGACACTAATAATGCCATTTTATTATTCATCACCATAAGTTAGTGAAATTTTAAATTCCCGTAAAGTTACTAGGAGAAATTGCTTTTAGTTCAGATTTAATGTCATTGGAAACATCCAAGGTGTCAATGAAATCTGCTATAGACGTCTTCGTAATAGCCTCGTTAGTTCGTGTTAAGCCTTTCAAGGCTTCATATGGGTTCGGATACCCCTCACGGCGTAAAATGGTCTGAATAGCCTCCGCCACAACAGCCCAATTTTGGTCTAAGTCTTGTTGAAATTTGGGTTCATTCAGAAGTAGTTTATTCAATCCTTTTAAAGTAGAGGAAAATGCGATTAAAGTATGTCCAAATGGCACACCGACATTCCTTAGTACAGTGCTATCGGTAAGGTCGCGTTGTAAACGGGATATTGGTAATTTTGCAGACAAATGTTCGAAAATCGCATTTGCCATTCCTAAATTACCTTCACTATTCTCAAAATCGATAGGATTCACTTTATGCGGCATCGCTGAGCTTCCTACTTCTCCTTTTTTTATCTTTTGCTTGAAATAGTCCATCGAGACATAGGTCCAAATATCCCTGTTAAGGTCTATGAGAATGGTGTTGATTCGTTTTAGGCAATCAAATAGGGCAGCCATATGATCGTAATGCTCAATTTGGGTAGTAGGGAAGGAGTGTTGCAAGCCTAGTTTTTCTTGGACGAAACTACTGCCAAATTCTTTCCAATCTATATTTGGATAAGCCACATGATGTGCATTAAAATTTCCAGTGGCACCGCCAAATTTTGCAGCACTAGGTATATCATTCAATAAATTGAATTGCTCTTTTAGTCGCACCACAAATACCTCGATTTCCTTTCCTAATCGAGTTGGTGATGCAGGCTGACCATGAGTTCTTGCCAACATTGGAATACTTGCCCATTCTTTGGAAAGTGCTTCCAGCTTATTCAATACATTGAAATATTCTGGAACATACACATCGTTCATCGCATCCTTGATAGATAATGGTATCGCCGTGTTATTGATATCTTGCGATGTTAATCCGAAATGGATGAATTCCTTAAAGTCAGAAATACTCAATGCGTCGAATTTTCCCTTGATGAAATACTCAACCGCTTTTACATCATGATTCGTAACAGATTCTATCTCCTTGATTTTTAAGGCATCATCTGAAGAAAAGTCTTGATAAATTTTTCTAAGGTCATTAAAAAGCGCAGTATTAAACCCTTGCAATTGTGGCAATGGGATTTCACATAAAGAAATGAAATACTCGATCTCAACTTGTACGCGATATTTTATCAACGCTTCTTCAGAGAAGAAAGGCGCTAAACCATCTATTTTATTTCTGTAACGACCATCTATTGGAGAAATGGCTTTGAGCTGAGTTATCGACATACAAGGTGTATTTTTTGAAAGTGCAAAGATAACCCTTTTAGTAAGAAGCTAGAAAGAAGGTTCTTAAGTTTTAGGCATTATTCTTTCCTTTTTTGATCTTGCTGATAACGTGTCTTGCACGTGCTTTAAAACCCGAACTTTGTATCTGGAAATCTCGTTCTAAAATCAGTTCAAGTTCTGGATGAATCCAATCATGGTCTTTTCCAAGTAGAAAAAGAGAATTCATTGAATAAGCTTTAGGTGCGATTTTTTCATCATTTATCATCCAATCAAAACAAGCCTCTATGATACGTTCTTGGTATTCTGGTGTGAGGGCTTGCTTAATGGCATTATCGTGCTTGGAGTAATATGCCGTGACCAAATATTCGCAAACTTTTGCAACAGGTCGAACAGCGGAATCTAGATGTACTCTACCAATATTACTAGTGAATTTATCTAAGAATGGAACAGCAGCTTCTAAGTTTTCGCCACATGCAAATTCGAAGACCCATGCCGCACGACAGGAAATTTTGTCGTCTACCATAAACAGAATGCCTAGTAATTTCGGATAAAGTTCAGGATTGGCAATAATCAAATTGGCATATCGCATTCTATTTTCACGCGAATGACTTACATAATTCAATTCTTCATAAAGTTGAGCTGTCGTCAAAAGTTTTTGTTATTTTTATTGAAGTCTAAAATACATAGAAATGAAGGTTCTTAAAAAAATATTATTACTGCTACTAGTGGTATTTGTGATTGCACAATTCTTCGGTCCCGATAAGAATGAAGGAAGTCTCGAGTCAATTATGGCATTCACCAATGAGACGAAACCGTCTGATCAAGTCATGATGACTTTAAAAACCACATGTTTCGATTGCCATAGCAATAGCTCGCGTTATCCATGGTATAACAACATTACACCTGTTAATTTTTGGATGGCAGATCATATTAAAGAAGCCAAGGGGCATCTCAATTTTTCTGAATGGGATAGTTATTCAGTGAAGAAAAAAGATCATAAACTAGATGAGGTCATTGAGATGGTTGAAAAAAAGGAAATGCCTTTACCGTCCTATACTTGGACACATAAGGATGCCATATTATCTGACACACAAATTAAGGAACTCATTACATGGGCGAAGCAGACCCGCTTAGGTTATAATTTGCAGGCAAAACCGCAATAGACATGAAATTATTGATTATTGGATTCGTCTGGCCAGAACCCAAGAGTTCTGCAGCAGGAAGCCGAATGATGCAGTTGATTAGTGCATTTCAATCAAATGGCTACCAAATAACATTTGCTAGTGCCGCTGCTGAAAGCGTTCATGCGGTTGATTTGAATGCTTTGGGACTGATTACCAAAAACATTAGACTCAATCACTCTTCTTTTGATGTGTTTATAAATGAATTGCAACCAGATGTGGTGATGTTCGATCGCTTCATGACCGAAGAACAATTTGGTTGGCGCGTGACAGAACAATGCCCAGATGCCTTTAGAATCCTTGATACAGAGGACCTACATAGTCTAAGAAAGACACGTCAAGAATGTTTTAAGAAGAGCGAAGAATTCACGATCGATTCATGGAAGCAATCGGATATCACGAAAAGGGAAATCGCGAGTATTTACAGGTGCGATCTATCACTTATCATTTCTAGTTACGAAATAAATCTGCTTCGGGAGACTTTGAAAATTGCTGAATTATTACTGTGCTATTTGCCTTTTATGCTGGATGAGATCACAGGATCAGATATTGAAAAACTGCCATCTTTTGATCAGCGCAAACATTTTATAACCATCGGCAATTTCAGACATGAGCCTAATTATGATTCTATAGTTTACTTAAAGGAAACCATTTGGCCAATGATCAGGAAAGAACTTCCCGGATCGGAAATGCATATCTATGGATCATATCCTATGGCGAAAGTCACCCAATTAAATAATTTAACCCAAGGATTCTTAATAAAAGGATGGGCAGATGATGCAGAAGAGGTAATTAGAAATGCGAGAGTCTGTCTTGCACCTATACGATTTGGGGCAGGAATCAAAGGGAAATTCATTGATGCTATGAAGAATGGAACATCGAGTATTACAACGACTATTGGTGCAGAAGGGATTGACCAGGACTTCGGCGGTTTTATTGAAGATAATCTTCAAGACATAGTGCATAAAGCAGTTAAACTATACTCAAATGAATCGCTTTGGATAGAAAAACAGAAAGATGGATTCAAATTGTTAAAACAATTTGAAAAAACTGAACTTCAAAAAGGTTTTTTAAATAAACTCAAAACAGCTAGGAAGCAAATGAAGCACTCACGGCAAAACAATTTTACAGGTGCCATGTTGCAGCATCAAAGCATGCAAGGCAGGAAATATATGAGTAAGTGGATAGAGGAGAAGAATGACAAAACTTAATTATTAAGGTAATAACTGGTCGATTACTTCTCTAACACCAATAGTCGCTGGCTTAGCGATTACAGTAACCCGTTTAGAACTCTCAATAGATGGTTTGGGGTCTATAAAATATACAGGAACGCTCTCAGATACGTAGTGCATTAAACTAGCCGCCGGATATACTTGCATGGAAGTACCAATAATGATTAAAATATCTGCCTTTTCACAGATTTTTACGGCAGATTCGATCATAGGCACATCTTCACCAAACCAAACAATATGCGGTCGTAATTGGTGCCCATTCCCATCAGTATCGCCAATAACCAGATCTCGAGTCCAACGTAATATCATCTGATCGTCATTCATACTTCGTACCTTCAACAATTCGCCATGCAAATGCAATACATTCGATGACCCTGCACGCTCATGTAAATCGTCAACATTCTGAGTGATGATCTTGACATTATGGTGGCTTTCCAGTTTGACCAAGTCGCGATGGGCCGAATTGGGTTGTACCTTTAATAGTTGCCTACGTCGCTGATTATAGAATTCCATCACCAGTTCTGGATCAGCCTCAAATCCTTGCGGAGAGGCCACTTGCATGACATCATGGCCTTCCCATAATCCATCGGCATCTCTAAAGGTCTTTAAGCCACTTTCAGCGCTCATACCCGCACCAGTAAGCACTACGACTGATTTCATTTCAATTAATAGCTAGGTCAAATGTTAAAGTAATGCTAAAATACAACTTTTGCATAGGCTAATGAGTTGTTACTTGACGTAATTAAATATGAACAAATACGTATAACTCAAAAATCGATTTTATGAAAAAGTTTCTAATTGTGGCCATTTTAATGATGCCATTTCTCGTCTTAACAAGTTGCAGTAGTGATGATGATAACACAACAGCCTCTGGGAATTCAAAAACTTATCAGCTTAACTCTGTATCTAATCCTGATATTTCAGGGACTGCCAAATTCATACGGAATGATGACGGCTCAACAACAGTTGAATTATCCCTTGCTGGCACGACGGCAGGTAATACGCATCCTGTACATATTCACGTTAATACAGCTTTGGAAGGTGGTGCTATTGCTGTTACTTTAGAACCTGTGGATGGTACTACAGGAACGAGTACAACCACATTTACAGAATTGGATAATATGACTGCCGTCACCTATGAAGAAATGGTGGATTTTGATGGTTATATAAATGTGCATCTGAGTGCTGCGGATCTTGGTACTTTAGTGGCTCAAGGTGATATTGGCCAAAATGAATTAACTGGTGTGTCGATAAGTTACACGCTTAACGAAGTGAATGCCTCTGGTATATCTGGAACTGCCGTTTTTGCTCGACGCGTTAATCAGGAGACTTTAGTTACATTAAATCTTACTGGCACTGTATTGGGTACAAATCATGCTACTCATATACATGATGGTTCAGTCGCCACTGCGCCAGGAGCAATAGCAATTACCTTAACTACAGTTGATGGAGAATCTGGTATATCTTATAAGAATGTTACAAAAAAAGATGACAATTCAATAATAGCTTATACCGAACTCTTGATATTTCCTGGATACATCAATATTCATGCTAGTGAAACTGATTTTGCAGTTGTTGCCCAAGGAGACATAGGATCAAGTGCGTTGAATTAAACACTAAGATTCAGTTAAAGTATTATAAAAAGGACCCAGACATTAATCGTCTGGGTTTTTTTACTTTAAACTATGGTGGACCATGAGATGTTGAATTAACTTGAAGATTTTTTAACAGATAGCAGTAAACAGCTATTTGAATCTGTTTTGGCAGAACGGACCAAACATTTTACCGCAGCTATAGAAGATGTATATCAGCTTTGTAATACAAGTGCTGTGATTCGCAGTTGCGATGCTTTCGGCATCCAGATCTTCATGTTATCAAGGAGTGATACAGAAAACTATTAGACCACGAGATTGCCAAGGGCTTACAAAATATTTGGATGTCTATCGGCATCATTCCGTGATGGATTGTATACACGACATTAGGTTGCAAGGGTATCAAATCATTGCTACCACGCCTCATCAAAATGATTCAATAAAACAAGATTTCGATATTTCAAAGGAATCTTGTTTCTTCTTTGGAATTGTTGCACATTTTTATTCGAGATAAAATCATTACATTTATACTGCTTCGCAACTACCGAGACCAATATCTTCAAAGGGTCTAGTATTCAGAATAATTTAATAATCAGTCTATGTATATGTTATTGTATTTTTTGTTGGGCATATTGGCAATAATAATTATTCTTGCCTTAATAGCGCCAAAGAGTTATGATGTGAAAAGAAGTATTATAATAGACAAGCCAGTACATGAAACCTTTAGGCATCTCAAGATGATAAAGAACCAGGATCAATGGTCACCTTGGAAAAAGAAGGATCCTAATATGACACAATCGTTTTCTGGTACCGATGGTGAAGTTGGATTCGTTTCACACTGGGAAGGTAATAAGGATGTGGGCGTTGGAGAGCAGGAGATAAAACACATTGTAGAGAACACTATTATTGAATCGGAACTTCGTTTTTACAAGCCCTGGAAATCACGATCGGATGCTTACTTGAAAGTGGACTCCGTAGACAATGGAAAAACAGAAGTTATTTGGGGCTTTTCTGGTAATAACAAATTTCCAGCCAGTATATTCATGTTATTCTTCAATATGGACAAAACAGTTGGTAAGGATTTTGAGGAAGGACTGGATAACTTGAAATCGATATTGGAGAAATAAGAAAATCATGAAAAATAATATGGTTAGCTGGTTTGAAATACCAGTATCTAACATGGATCGTGCTAAGGCTTTTTACGACAAAGTATTTGGCGTTAGTATCATGATACAAGATTTTGGTAGCACTATGATGGGATGGTTTCCTTATGAAGGAGATAAGTTGGGTATCTCTGGATCATTGATCAAGAATCAGGCATATATACCAAGTAAATCACAAGGAACTTTAGTGTATTTTAATTCTGAAGACATATTTAAGACCTTAGAAAAGGTGAAAGCGAATGGTGGTAAATTGCTTCAGGATAAAACGCAAATATCACCCGAAATTGGTCACATGGGTCTTTTTATTGATTCTGAAGGAAATAGGATAGCACTTTATACGAGTGCCAATGGCTAGAGACGGTTTCTTCGACTTCTACTAAGTACTTTGTACTCTTCATAACATTCACTGATGGCATCAAGAATTTGCAGGTCATTCGCCGTACGAATAAAGTCTGCAGAATAATTACATTCACTTACAATAAGGTCTAGGTCAACACGCGGAATATTAAGCAGTACGGTTAACATTTCACGATCAAAACGTTCAGATAATTGATTTCTTATCTCGTCATTTTGGCGCATTTTTTTCAACTTTCTTAGCTCGTTTGGTTTCTTTCCAAAAGCCTTATATAAAAAATCAGCTGGATTGAAAACGGCCCCTAGAACTTTACTTACTGCTCCGGGTTTACTTTGCCCTCCTTCATATCCGGTTGAAGGCAATCCAGAAATACTATAACGATAATTAGACCTGATAGGTACTTGAGATATATCGACCTTTAGATATCCTGTTAATTTAAGTTGGTTAACGACAACTTCTTCCAAGGCCAATGCTAATTCGGTTAGCTCAATCTGGGATTCGCCAAACTTGATCCAGTCATTGGTAACTCGTACTTTAATGGATTTAAATCCTAAATAAGAGAAATGAAGTGTGTCATTAGGTTGTGCATTTATTTCGAATTCTCCTTTAGAGTTTGTTGATGTCCCTGTTACCTGACTCAGGTTTACAATATTCACGTTCTCTAAGGGCTTGGATGTCGAAACATTAATGACTGTACCTTTAACAGAAGAATCCTGCGCCAAACCAATAAAACCGGTAACGAGTAGTGTTATAAGAAGTAGGTGTTGTCGCATTTGCTCTTTCTGAATGTTAAAATTAATAAACTAAATGTAAAAAACATGCCAGAGTGCATTTTTTACTAAAATATTAACAACTAGCGTCTTCTCGATCGTCTTGGCCTTCCTGAGCCTGAGCCTGAATTAGAAGAGCCTTCATTTCGTCTTCCCGATCGTTCTCCAGAGCGAGATTCATTTCTTGACCCTTCTGAGCGTCTGCTTCTACTTTCTCCACTACTTTGTCTTTCTCCACTACTACGTCTTTCTCCACCGCCACGTCTTTCACCGCCACCTGAGCGTCTTCCGCCGCGATCTCGTCCACGTCCTCTGCCACGATCTCGTCCGCCTCCTTTGTCTTCACTGACCTCGACATTGACAAATCGTCCGTCAACTTTAAAATCGGTAAATACTTCCGCGACTTTTGCTAAATGTGCCTTATCGGTATTGAAGAATGAAAAACTTTCCATCACATCTACTTTGAAAAGGTCATCTTGACCTAAGCTCAATGTGTCACGAAGGAAATCTTTCAACGTCATCCAAGAATAGCCATCTTTCTTACCAACATTGATAAAGAAACGCACCGAATCTGGATTCCCACCACGATCACTATCTCTATCTCTAGAACTACTATTATTTGCTTCTGCGTTGAGGTCTTTCGATTTCTGATAGTAATTGTAGAAACGCGTGAATTCAACTGAAAAGAACTTTTTAATCAATTCATCTTTGGTAGTGTCCTCGAACATCGTATTGATATTTTCCAGATACTTATCGATTTCATGATTGATCTCTGTATTATGGATCTTGTTGGCAAGAGACATAAGTTGAACTTCACAAATGGCCATCCCGCTAGGAATTTCTTTTTTCACGAACGTTTTATTGATCTTACGCTCGATGCTCTTGATCTTACGAGTTTCACTTTTAGAAACGATGACCATGGAAATGCCCTCCTTGCCAGCACGACCCGTTCTTCCACTTCTATGAGTATAAATCTCTATTTCATCAGGTAGTTGGTAATTGATAACATGTGTAATATCTTCAACATCGATACCTCGAGCAGCAACATCTGTCGCCACCAACATTTGTATTTGTTTGTTCCTAAAGGATTTCATGACCAGATCTCTCTGGTTCTGGCTTAGATCACCATGTAATGCCCCAGCATTGTAGCCATCCTCAATAAGGTTTTCTGCTACCTTTTGAGTATCGCGCTTCGTACGACAGAAAACAACTGAGAAAATATCAGGATTGGCATCCGCTAAACGTTTAAGCGCTTGATAACGGTCACGAGTATTTACTAAATAATACTCATGAGATACAGAAGATGTACTTTCATTTTTATTACCAACAGTAATTTCCTCTGGGTCATGCATGAATTTCTTTGCGATAACAGAAACCTCCTTAGGCATCGTTGCCGAGAATAACCAGGTACTTTTATCGTCTGGTGTATGAGATAGTATGTCTGTAATGTCTTCGAAGAATCCCATGTTCAGCATTTCATCCGCTTCATCGAGTACGCAATATTCTATTTTGGAAATGTCTACCAATCGACGGCTGATCATATCTTTCATTCGTCCAGGAGTTGCTACAATGACTTGAGCACCCTTTTTAACCTGCCTAGCTTGATCGGTAATACTTGCACCTCCGTAAATAGCAGTGACATTAAGGCCTTTACAGTGCTTACCGTAATTTTTCATCTCATTAGTGATCTGTAAACAGAGTTCACGTGTAGGGGAGAGAATCAGACCTTGGGTAGTCCTGCTGTCCATATCTATTTTTTGCAGCATAGGGAAACCAAATGCCGCTGTTTTACCGGTACCGGTTTGCGCTAATGCTACGAGGTCTGTGTCTTCTTGTAATAATACAGGAATGGCTTTTTCCTGTACTTCGCTAGGCTCTGTAAAGCCCATGTCTGTGATAGCTTGAAGCATGTTTGCTTCGAGTCCGAGTTGTTCGAATGTCATAATTCTATTTGTCTATTAGCGTGTTATGTGGAAGCTAAATCGACGTAAATGAACCTAACTGCTTCGCTCAACACATTCCTCACCTTGAGGAATTGAAGTTGCAAAGGTAATGCTTTATTTTGGATTAGAGTTGATTAAGGAATTCAACCAATTGCACAATGGCCTTACCTCGATGTCCAACCCTGTTTTTTTCTTCTAAAGATATTTCAGCGAATGTATGTTTATACCCATTAGCTTTAAAGATAGGGTCGTAACCAAAACCTTTATCACCCTGTTTTTCTTTTGTGATAGAACCTTCACAAATTCCAGTGAACGTTGCAAGGTGGTTATTAAGATGTAATGCAATTACTGTCTTGAATTGAGCTTCTCGATTGGTTTTGCTTTCTAAGGCTTCTAATAGTTTGTTCATGTTATCATCCGCATTTCGCTCAGGTCCTGCATATCTTGCTGAATATATGCCTGGAGCACCATTCAATGCCAAAACCTCTAGACCTGTGTCATCCGCGAAACAATCATAGCCGTAATGCTGTTTTATGTATTCTGCTTTCTGGATGGCATTACCTTCAATGGTATCTTGCGTTTCTGGAACATCCTCAAAGCACCCAATATCTTTCAGGCTTAAAAGCTGAATGCTAGCTGGGACTAAGGTTTGTACTTCCTTTAATTTATTAAGATTGTTGGTGGCAAAAACGAGTTGCATAAGTTTGAATGGAATAGAGCTTCAAAATTAACTAAATAGAATGAAAGAAAAATTTAAGTTAAATTAGTGCTGTAAGGCATTATATGTCAAAACCAATCATATCAATATTATGAAAAAACTAGTATTACTTTCAGTGTTACTGAGCCTGTTTTCATGTAAGACGCCTAATTCTTCTAACGGAGATGAGCTTTCCGTAAACGGTTTAAAGGAATCCGTTGAAATTGTTCGGGACGAATGGGGAATTAATCACATTTACGCTAAGAACCAACATGATCTTTTCTTCGCACAAGGCTATGCAGCGGCTAAAGACCGACTTTTTCAATTCGAAATATGGAGGCGGCAAGCTACAGGAACCGTTGCTGAAATCTTAGGTGAGCGAGAATTAAAACGTGATATAGGTACACGGCTTTTTAAGTATCGTGGCGATATGGATGAAGAATTGAATTATTACCACAACGATGGTAAAGAAATAATCACCGCCTATACCAATGGTGTTAATGCCTATATCGATGAAATTACAAAAACGCCTGAATTACTTCCAATAGAATTCAAAATTCTTGATATCCATCCGGAAAAATGGACACCTGAGGTTGTGATTTCTAGGCACCAAGGTCTGCTAGGCAATATTGGACAAGAACTTCAAATAGGTAGGGCTGTTGCGAAATTAGGATCCAAAAAAACCAAGGAGCTCTATTGGTTCCACCCTAAAGACCCTGATATTAATTTGGATGCTAGTATTAACAAAGACTTGTTGTCTGATGATATTCTTGAATTGTATAATGCGTATAGGAAACCAGTTAAATTCGAAAGCAGTGATGTCGTAGAAGAATACAGAAATATGGTAGAGGCAAATGCTGTAGTGGCGCTGAATGAAGGGAAAAATGATTCACTGGCCATTGGGAGTAATAATTGGGTAGTGAGTGGAAATCTTATGGAAGATGGAAACACCTATATGGCTAATGATCCACACAGAACCATAGCAGTACCTTCGTTGCGTTATATGGTACATTTGGTGGCTCCTGGATGGAACGTCATAGGAGGAGGTGAGCCCGAAATCCCAGGAATATCCATTGGGCATAACGAATTTGGTACTTGGGGCCTAACAGTGTTTAGAACAGACGGTGAGGATCTTTATGTGTATGATCTAAACCCTGATAATCTCAATCAGTATAAGCATAACGGTGCATGGGTTGATATGAATACAATTTCTGAAAATATTAAAGTAAAAGGGAGTGCTGATGTTAAAGCGGAATTTTTATTTACACAACATGGCCCTGTGACTTATGTGGATAAAGAGAACTTTAAGGCATATGCCGTCCGTTGCGCTTGGATGGAGCCTGGTGGTTCACCATATTTAGCTTCGTTACGAATGGATCAAGCCAAGACTTGGGAGGAATTCAGGGAAGCCTGTAATTATAGTCATATTCCAGGCGAGAATATGATTTGGGCAGATAAGAAAGGAAATATAGGCTGGCAGGCTGTCGGTATAGCACCAATACGTAAAAATTTTAGCGGACTCGTTCCAGTGCCTGGAGATGGTAGATATGAATGGGATGGCTACTTGCCAATCATACAGAAACCCAATGCCTACAACCCATCTCAAGGGTATTTATCGACGGCCAATCAAAATGTGACACCAGAAAATTATGACCGTTGGGATGCGGTAGGTTTTTCTTGGTCGGACCCTTATCGCGGGAATCGTGTGAATGAAGTTCTTGGATCTGGAAAGAAACTGACCATGGAAGACATGAAAGCCTTGCAAGTGGATTATCTATCAATTCCTGCTAGGATGCTTGTTCCGATGCTAGCGAACATTGTGTTCAAAGGTAAAGCTGAAGATGCTAGAAAGAAACTGGAAAACTGGGATTTTACGCTTGATGCCATTTCTGTAGAGGCTTCTATTTATGTCGCTTGGGAAAATCAAATAAAGAAATCTGCGAATGACCTTTTTATTCCTGATGACGCAAAAAACATAGTTCCCGGAATACAATTTAAAAGGGTCATGGATTGGATTACAAACCCGGATGCTAAGTTTGGCGAAAATCCGGTATTAGGCAGAAATCAATTCTTGAGTGATACTTTCAATAAAGCCATTTCAAACTTGGAAGACATGCTAGGCGAAGACATGAATAAATGGCAATATGGTCAAGAAAAGTTTAAACATACGTCTATGTCTCATGCTCTGGGTAATTCCGTCACTAAAGACATTAGCAATAAATTAAATTTGGGACCTCTTCCACGTGGCGGTAATTCATATACACCTGGGTCCACTGGAGGAAATAACAGACAAAGTAGTGGCGCTTCGTTCAGGATGATCGTTAATACAGGTGATTGGGATGAAGCGATCGGCACAAATGGTCCCGGTCAATCAGGGAATCCAGATAGCCCGTTTTACAGTAACTTGTTTGAACCTTGGGCTAACGACCAATATTTTCCTGTGTATTATTCTAAAAGCAAAATAGACTCCGTTTCGGTAGGTAAAACCATATTAAAACCAAGTATAAATTGAAACCTATATTTAATCTCATCTTAATTGTTTTGCTTATGATTTCTTGTGCACCAGAAAAAAGAACGCTGGTTAACTTTGCTGACTATCCTATTGCCACCGAGTCGGATCTTTGGTTGAATTATTCTTCTAAAGCATCAGAATTTAAGATATGGTCACCAACTGCTGAAGAAGTTAGAATTAACCTGTATCAAAAAGGGAAAGGCGGAGATGTGCAGGAGCATCATGATATGGTGGTATCAAACAATGGCGTTTGGACAAAACGAATCAAAGGGGACTTAAGTGGCACCTACTATACTTTCCAGGTACTAATGAATGGCATTTGGTTGGATGAAACTCCAGGAATTTATGCCCAAGCTGTTGGCGTAAATGGACAGCGTGCCATGGTGTTGGATCTTTCTAATACAAATCCTGAAAATTGGGACTTAGATAAAGGACCAACCATGAAATTACCTAATGAAGCCATCATTTATGAGATGCATATCCGCGATATGTCTATTCATCCAAATTCGGGTTCTACAATGCCCGGAAAATATCTAGGCTTGGTTGAGACAGGAAGTAAAGGACCAAATGGAGTGACTACCGGTATAGACCATTTGAAAGAATTAGGAATTACCCATGTGCATCTATTGCCAACTTATGATCATTATTCAATTAACGAATCAGAATTAAATGTCCCACAATTCAATTGGGGATATGATCCTCAAAACTATAATGTACCCGAAGGTTCATTCTCTAGTAATCCTTTTAAAGCTGAAGTTAGAATAAAGGAGTTTAAGCAGATGGTCAAGACCTTTCATAACAACGGAATTGGTGTCATTCTAGATGTGGTGTACAACCACACAGGTAAGACTGAGAATTCAAATTTTAATCTCGAACTGCCTGGGTATTATTATAGACACTGGGAAGACGGTGTGCTATCTGATGCAGCAGCCTGTGGAAATGAAACCGCTTCGGAACGAGAAATGATGAAAAAGTTCATTATTGAATCCGTGAGTTATTGGGCGAAAGAATACCATTTAGATGGCTTTAGATTCGATTTAATGGGTATTCATGATATTGCGACCATGAATGAAATCGTAACGGAAGTCAAGAAGATCAATCCGAATATAATGGTATATGGTGAGGGATGGACTGCCAGCGATTCTCCTTTACCGGAAGACCAGCGAGCCTTAAAAAAATACACACATAAAATGCCGCAGATCTCGGCTTTTAGTGATGATATAAGAGATGGTATAAAGGGTTCTGTTTTTGATGATACCAGCACTGGATTTGTGAGCGGAGCAAAGAAGATGGAAGAGTCCATAAAATTTGGTGTCGTTGGCTCCATAGCACATCCACAAATCGATTATGCCAAAGTCAATTATTCTGATGACCCATGGAGTAATGAACCATGGCAGGCCATTTCGTATGTGTCTTGTCACGATAATCACACACTTTTCGATAAATTACAAGTATCAAGACGAGATGCAAGTAATGAAGAATTAATAGCCATGGATAAATTGGCTAATGCCATTGTAATGACGTCTCAAGGTGTAGCATTTATGCATGCTGGCGCTGAAATGTTACGGACCAAGAACGAAGAGCACAACTCATATAATTTGCCGGATAACATCAATCAAATCGATTGGAATTGGAAAGTAACCAATGCCAAGGTTGTCGAATATTATAAGAATTTGATTGCACTTAGAAAGTCCCACCCTGCATTTAGGATGTCGACTGCTAAAGATGTTCGTAATAATCTTCAGTTCTTGAAAGCTGAAAATAATCAGGTAGTTTACAAACTAAGTAATAATGCCAACAATGATACATGGAAGAATATTCTGGTAATTTATAATGCCAACACATCTCCAATGAATTATAAGCTAGACGGAAGTTGGCAATTAGCGTTGAATAGCGATACGTTTGATATGGATGGTAAAGCATTAATTCAAGGAAAAGTTGAGGTTGATGGGATTTCTATGATGGTGGCGTTTCAGAAATAAACTATGACGAGTAACTTTAGAATCTTAAAACTAACTACATAAATGAATCCAATAAAGATACTCTGCCTAGGCGATAGTTTGACCGAGGCATATGATGTCCCGAAGGAAAAAGGATGGGTTTATTTGGTTGCTAAAGAGCTCGGAATAACGATAATTAATGCGGGCATTGGAGGGGATAGTACAACTGGTATGTTAGGTCGCTGTGAGTACCTTCTTAAGGAGCACAGACCAACACATATGATAGTTATGGGCGGTACCAATGACATTTTATTTGGACTGAAAAATGAATTTATTATTTCTAATATTCACGCGATGTCCAGATACGCCAGATATCATGATGTTGTATGTGTAGTCGGTATACCAACGCCTATAATTAATCTCGAAGAATTGAATTTCATTGGAGAGAACGTGCAACAACGACTAGAGAGCTTCCAACAGACGTTGATCAATTACTGCAAGGATGATGAAAAGGTTTTTATTGATTTTTCAAAAAGTATTAAGCCTGAACATTACTTAGAGGATGGAGTTCATCTTAATGAATCTGGTCATTTACAGATGAGAAATGTAGCTTCTGCTTTTCTATCTAAAATGATTAATTAGTATCTTTACATCAATAATGATCTTCAAAAAACTACATATCAATCTATTAAGTGTTGCTTTACTGATAACTCTCCTTAGTTATAGCGGTAATGAAAACATTATACTGCCACAGCAATTTACTTCAGAATATGTGGTTTTCTCGATTGTTGATGATGGAGCTACTTTTTATTCCACTACAAATCATCCTATTGAAAATTTAGCTTCAGTATTTTCAGAGTTTGACTATCAGGGCTATTTGAGTGCTTTCAATAGCGATCAAAAAGTAGCTGTTAAGATAAATCAATTTAAAAGTCAATTTCTCAAGGAAAATAGACAGATCATTACCTTTCAAACTGAATTGTCTTCGATTAACGAAGTCGTAAATATACTCTTCATATAAGTCATCCTTTCGCCATAACTGGCATTTTCACACTATTTATTAGTAACCGTAGGTATTTAACGATGCGTACAATTATTATTTTATGAAGATCAAAAGAATCATACGATTATTTGCATTGGCATTAATGATTGCCTTAGCCTGTGTTTTACCTGTACCCATGACATTATATAAAAAAGATGACCTGCCCAAAAACCTTATAGAACGTGTTGAGCAAGACAAAGACAAAGAAGATGAAGAGGAGCAAGCGTTGTTTTGAGAAGAGTAACTATCAATATATGTCGCGAGTCATGGATAAAAAATACAAGATTTTTTTCTTATTCGAGTGATCGTGCTTGCATTCCATTCAATTGAGGAACACTAATGAAAATAAGTCTTAACGATGATGATAGGGCTCATTTCTCAGAATAGTAAATCCGCGATATAATTGTTCGACAACAAACAAACGAACCATTTGATGAGAGAACGTCATCTTACTTAAGGCCAGTTTAGCCTGTGCTTTATCGTAAACCTCTTTTGAGAATCCGTAGGGTCCACCGATCACGAACACAAGTCTTTTAATACCGCTATTCATGTGTTTTTGTAGATATCCTGAAAACTCAATGGATGAGTATTGTTTGCCATTTTCATCCAGTAGGACCAAAGAATCAGAAGTATGGACCTTGCCAAGAATGAGTTCTCCTTCCTTTTGTTTTTGTTGTTCTTCGCTGAGGTTCTTCACATTTTTGATGTCCGGGATGACCTCGAACTCAAATTTGATGTAATACCCAAGACGCTTGGTGTAATCATCGATCAATGATTGCAAAGCTTTGTTGTCGGTTTTACCTATGGTGATGAGTTTGATTGTCATAGTTCAAAAATAATAAGAACCGTTTAAAAGAAATAACTTACTCAATATTAAAAATAACCTTGCAGATCTTCTTCAATTTATCATAATCCCAGAACAGGAGATACAAATTTGCTATTAACATAAGCCCAGCAATAAAAGGGGTTCCTGTAAAATGCATTGCGGTAACTATAATGAAAATGTTGATGATTATCGGAAAGTAGAGAAGTGCGCCCAACAAAGTGGTTCTTGGTATCAAGAGCAATAATGCCGCTAGAAGTTGCATGAAACCCAAGAAATTCCAATAAAAACCCGTTTGATACATCGCTTCAAAGAAAAACCCTATTGGATTTTCCACAGGTATGATGGTGAATCGATTTCCGAGGAGTTTAGTCAGACCGGAAGGCATAAAGCCAATGGCCAATAATATGCGGGTGATCCAGGTAAATATCTTGAATAATTTTTGCGACCGAATTCGAGACAGGAAATTTTCTAGAGCACTCATTGACTTGTTTATAAAGATGACGACTCAATATATGTTTTTGTTACGTATTATAAAACCAATTGTTACTTTAGCAGTATATAGTACCTGAATGATAAGCAAAGAACAATTCAATACAGAAATAGAAGGCATCATCGCCAATGCCATACGTGAAGATGTCGGTGATGGCGATCATAGCTCATTGGCGTGCATTCCTTCATCGGCAATGGGCAAAGCCAAACTTTTGGTCAAGGATGAAGGCATTATTGCTGGTGTGGAGTTTGCTAAACAGGTATTCGCCTATGTAGATCCCAATATGCGTGTTGAAACATTAATAGAAGATGGGTCACTGGTAAAATATGGCGATATTGTATTTTATGTGGAAGGTGCCTCGCAATCCATCCTCAAAGCGGAACGTTTAGTGCTCAATGCCATGCAACGGATGAGTGCCATAGCCACCAAGACCAATGAGTTTGTAACTCTGTTAGATGGTACTGGGGCCAAGGTGCTTGATACTCGTAAGACCACACCAGGTATTCGTGCCTTAGAAAAATGGGCCGTTAAGATCGGTGGAGGAGAGAACCATAGATTTGCTTTATACGATATGATCATGTTAAAGGATAACCATATCGATTTCTCAGGAGGAATCACGAAAGCCATTAACAAGACCAAGCAATATCTAAAGGATACTGACCGTGATCTGAAGATAATCGTTGAAGCACGTAACCTAGATGAAATAAAGGAAATCCTAGAAACAAAGGGGGTTTATAGGATATTGATAGATAATTTCAATTACGAAGATACGCGAAAAGCAGTGAAATTAATCGGTGGTCAATGCTTAACAGAATCCTCTGGAGGCATTAACGAAAAAACCATAAGAAAGTACGCCGAGTGTGGAGTGGATTTTATTTCATCAGGAGCATTGACGCATTCAGTATACAATATGGATTTGAGCCTTAAGGCCGTATAATATGAGTAAACCCATTGAAGATAAATTAGCCAAGATTCCTATTATAAACCTGCTAGTCGCATTTCTCAAAAAAGTGAAACTACCCGGTTTGGTAGGCCTGTCCTTATACGATCTTCTGGAAATGTATACTGTTGGTATTGTCCAAGGTGCCTTGACCACTCGTGCGAGTGCCATTGCCTTTAGTTTTTTTACAGCTATTTTTCCTTTCCTGCTATTTATCCTGATACTAATACCATATATACCCGTTGAAGGATTTAAGGATGAATTCTTGGTATTTTTACAATCATCCTTACCACCAACGACCTCCGATTTTTTCATGCAAAATATTTTTGAGAACATCGAGGGAACCAAAAGAGGGAGTTTGATATCCACTGTTTTTTTACTGTCTATTTTTTTGATGGCAAATGGCGTGAATGCGGTTTTTTCAGGGTTTGAGAATTCATATCATACACAACTCACACGTAATGTGTTTAAACAATTTCTATTTGCATTGGGTGTTGCATTGATATTGGCATTTCTGGTAATCATAACTGTCATTGTTTTGGGTTGGTTCGAAATTTATATTATAGACAATGCTATAGAAGTACTTGAGAAAAAAGGCTACGAATTAAAATACAAGGCAGAAGTTTGGGTAAGGCTAGTTAAATACGTGTTTTTTGTGCTCATGATCTATTTGGCAACGGCAACCTTGTATTATTTTGGTACCAAAGAAGGAAAGCATTCCAAATTCTTTTCAATAGGCGCTTTGTTTACAACGCTACTGATCATGCTCACGTCATTCCTGTTTGGCCTTTATATTGAAAACTTTTCGCAGTACAACGAATTGTATGGCTCTATTGGCGCGCTTTTAATATTGTTGTTTTATCTTTGGTTAAATGCCAATATTATCCTTCTAGGCTTTGAATTGAATGCCTCATTACATCAGCTTAGACGAAATTTTTCTTAAACCGACATGTAATGAAACCCTATTATCTTACTGGCATTTTAAGTTTAATGTCGTTGGTGGTTTCTTCTCAAACCATTTTTGGGAAATGGATCATGGCCAATGAAAATGGTATCGAAACATCTATTGTTGAGATTTACGAGAAAGATGAAAAAGTATATGGTAAGATCGTGAATATAATCGCGAATGAAGACAAAGATGCGTTATGCGAAAAATGCACAGGAGAAGAGTACAATCAACCTATTCTAGGGCTAGAGATCATAAAGGGCCTTGAATTTGATGGTACTTATTATAGAAATGGCAGTCTCTTCAGTCCACAAAAAGGCAAATCCTATAAATGCCGATTATCGTTAGACAAAGACAATCCTAATATTCTTGAGGTCAGAGCGTATGTGACATTTATTTACGAAACCCATTATTGGCGGCGCGTTGAATAACAATTTCATGATTTTTTATAAATTATTGTAGTAGAGTGTGTTATAATTTGAATTAATTTTCTAATTTTAACCTAGCTATTAATTAATAATTCAAAAAACATAATCATGAAAAACTGTACCCTCGTGTTGGTGCTCTTATTGGCGCCTATTTTTTTTAATGCCCAAACTACTGTAGACAACTCCCCCGGAAGCAATGCCGAATTTAGCGACTTGCAAAGTGCCATAAGCGCCGCTGCTAATGACGAAATAATTTATGTGCATGCCTCAGAAATCAATTATGGAATAATCACGGTGAATAAACCACTCACACTTATTGGCTTTGGACACAGTGATCCAGATAAACAAACATTATTAGAAGATTTGATTTTAACTACTGGAGCTTCTAACACAACGATAACTGGTTTTCATGTTAATGATGACTTTTATTTGTCGAATCCACTTGGTACGCCATTATCAAATTTGGTTATAGAAAATAACTTAATTGATGGTACGTTATCATTGGGTTTTGGTGGTGTTGATAATATTGTTATTAGAGGCAATATTATTTATCAAATCGGAACTACTAGCTCAAGTGTAAACAGTAATAATTACACCAATGCGTTGATTACCAATAATATAATTTTATATTATATTGGCTTAAAGAATTATCAATCGATTACCATTAAAAACAACATCTTTTTAAGCCCAAATTCTAGTTCTCCTGTGTATAATGTAGGAAATGCTACTGGTAGTATAACCGTACAGAACAGTATAATGTATTATAATGTAAGTAGTACCTATAATCCTGATGCTTTAGGTGTCATTTTTGAAAATTGTTTGACCTATAACATTGGGTCAGGCAGTGTAGTGCCTCTCGTCGGAGCTACTAATTTGAACAACCAAGATCCACTTTTTGTTGAAGACAATGATAATGCCTTATTTGATGGAGCCACCAACGATTTTAACTTACAAGGCGGCTCGCCAGCTATTGGAATGGGTGCAGGTGGTGTAGATATGGGGCTTTTTGATGGTAGTGCCTTTATCTTTAATAATTATGGATACACCAATGGGATCCCAACAGTTAAAATCACCGCCATTACGGATAGAATAGCGCCAAATGCTCCTTTGAATGTAACAATTAACACAAATTCCAATTAATATGAGACAGTTTTTAGCAACTGTCCTCACATTGTTGGGTTTTTATTGTACAGCACAAAGCATCACTTCGGCAGAGTATTTCTTTAATACAGATCCTGGAGTAGGTAGCGGTACAGTGTTAACTGTAAATAGCAATTCAGGACAGCTTACACAGACATTTTCAATATCAACAACTAGTTTGACTGACGGCTTTAATAGCTTGTACATTAGAACTTTAAATGATGATGGTAATTGGGGTTTATATGACAGGCAAAACTTTTATGTGAAGAGTTTTGCAACTACGGATATTTTAGATGCCGAGTATTTTTTTGATACGGATCCAGGGATTGGCAGTGCTGTTGATCTCATAGTTGATGCTAACTCTGGAGAATTAACACAAACATTCGCAATTTCAACAGGTGGGTTGTCACCAGGATTTCATAGCATCTATGTAAGAACTCAAAATGCAGATGGTAATTGGAGTTTGTATGATCGACAAAGCATTTATTTACAAAGTTTTGATAGCTTTAATATTATATCGGCGGAGTATTTTTTTAATACGGATCCAGGTGTTGGAAGCGGTACAATGCTTCCTGTAGATGCAAATTCAGGACAATTATCACAAACATATGCCATTGCTACGGAAAGTTTGACTGACGGATTTAATAGTTTTTATTTGAGAACACAAAATAGTAATGGAGAATGGAGTTTGTACGATCGGCAGATCATATATGTACAGGACTTTGCTTTTCCGCCAGAGTTGGTCTCGGCAGCAGAATATTTTGTGGATAGTGATCCAGGAATTGGCAATGGGACGTTTATCGCTTTTGGTGATCCTTCTCAAACATCACAAGTATTGAATTTTGATTCGACAGGTTTGTCTTTGGGCGAACATTTGTTCTATGTTAGGGTCCAAAATACCAATGGTGATTGGTCAATTTATGATACTGATACTTTTATTGTAGCGAATCCATTAAAATTAAGTCCAGTAGTATTACTTCAAGGACCTATACTGAATCCTGCGATACCAGGTCTGATGAATGACATTCTAAGAGAGGACGGGTATTTACCAACTACAAGTCCTTATGCAGATCTTTTGACAGTAGACCCCAATGTTTTCAATTTAGGAGGTCTTAGCGGTACTGGATTGGCAGCGGATGATATCGTTGATTGGATTTGGGTAGAATTGAGAGACTCTGGTGATAATACAAGTATTCTTACGGGGAAATCGGCGTTGTTACAAAGAGATGGCGATGTGGTAGACTTAGATGGTGTATCGGAACTTTTATTAGATGAAGCTCCGGCAGATTATTATATAGCCTTTAAGCATAGGAATCATATAGGGACAATGTCTCTAGGAACTTTTGGATTAACAGATGTTACAACTACAATGGTTGATTTTACCGATAGTGGCTTCTCCACATTTGGTACAGATGCACAAGTGATATTGGGATCAGGAGATACCGCGCTTTGGGCAGGCAATGTCAATGGCGATACCACGATACAATATGCAGGGGCCGGTGTCCTTGATACCTCTAGTTTGCTGGCGTTCATACTTAACGATGGAAGTAATTTCTTGAACCTACCAACTTGGTCGGTAACTGGTTATACAAACAATGATGTCGATATGAACGGGACTACCCAATATGCTGGAGCAGGCGTATTGGATACACCATATATCTTACAGAATATATTATCGTATCCGGGTAACTTTCTTAATTTGAGTACTTGGCAGATCGTAGAACAATTACCTGAAAACTAATAGTATACATAGCACAAATAAAATAAATCAAATCTTATGAAAAAAATTACCCTTAGTACCTTAATAATAAGCATGTTTTTCATGCTTCCAAATGTCGCAAAGGCCCAAAGTTATTCGTTCACCTTGATCGATGACGGGAACTACGATTTTACATTGGCCGCCGTTACAGGATTTGATTCAGGGGCATTTGCTCCCTTGACACAATCCTATGGGTTCACCGTGGTGGTGCCGGATGGCGTGACCATCACTTTCAATACATACGCTCCAGCAGGAACAGCAGGAACAGTGAGCCCTATACCAGGCACCAGTGTGGCTGGCTTTGATC
>RCNB010000399.1_pt1 | contig 30574 bp, 20 predicted proteins | sample 2041321 | NCBI WGS metagenome assembly RCNB01 (sample SAMN09708232, study PRJNA481090) | Marine sediment metagenome, whole genome shotgun sequencing project. | reverse complement strand
GCTAGCACCAACTCGCTTCATCCACCGGGTTCTTCAACAGCTCTTCAATGTTCGCACTTAATATGCGATAGCCGACATTTCCGTACAACACCTGGCGACCACTATTGAGCACCCAGGATGGACTGCCTTTGATGCTAAGTTCCCTGGCGCGTTCGTAATCCGCCACCAGCGCGGCGAGAGCCTGTCCGGAATTGATTTTCTCTTCCAGGTCAACCTTGTCGAAACCGGCGTCGCTGGCGATCTCCAGTACTACTTGCACATTTCCGATATCCAGCGCATCCATAAAAAAACTCTTGCGTAGCGAAACTGCAAGTTTATTTGCTTCCTCCGCAGATTTTTGTAGTTCGGCTGCTTTTAAAACCAGGTGTGCTGTCGCTGACGTGAATGGCCGAACATCCCGCCATATTTTCGAATTGATCAGCGCAAATTCATAAGGCGCCGCCGATTCCTCAACGTGCTCCGCGAACCCGCCATAACTGCCTCGATCAGACCACTTTTCGCCGATGCGGCTTACCGTGTCACCGAAGACATTGACGCAATGGTGTCTTATGCAGATCCGCTCACCCCATTCCTTTTCAATTTCGTCAATCCGGTGTTGGACAATCCACGCCCAAACGCAAAGAACGTCCGTATAATAATCAACTTCGAGTGGTAATTTCATTTGCAAACTCTTTATTCTGTGCATGCCTGCAGAAAGGCTGCCCGGACGATATTAGGATTTGAAGCAAGACTAATGTCAACCAAAATTGATAAAAGTAAGCAGCCAGTCCTCGGGCTAAAAGCGAATCTCGCGCAGTTCACGCTCCTGATCGTCGTCAATGCGTTCGTTGGAGCGATGGTTGGTATGGAACGCAGTATCCTGCCGGCGATCGCAGAGCAGGAATTCATGCTCGCTGCGCGAACAGCCATTCTCTCTTTTATTGCTGTATTTGGCGTCAGCAAGGCACTTACCAATTACCTGGCGGGTCGTTTTTCCGACGTATATGGCCGAAAGGCGATATTGATCACTGGCTGGATAATCGCCATACCGGTGCCGTTTTTACTCATGTGGGCACCTACCTGGGGTTGGATCATCGCAGCAAATCTCCTGCTCGGAATTAGCCAGGGCCTGACATGGTCAACCACCGTCATCATGAAGATTGATCTTGCCGGTCCGAACAAACGCGGTACAGCAATGGGGCTCAATGAATTCGCCGGCTACTTTGCGGTTGCCGGCGCCGCGTTGGCAACCGGCTATGTAGCCAGCACATGGGGATTGCGTCCGGAACCGTTTTATTTAGGCGTCGGGTTTGTGGCGATCGGGCTCAGCTTGTCCGTGTTCCTGGTCCGGGAAACCAAACAATACGCCGATTTGGAAGCAAGTTTGCATCCCCATGTCGCTGCAGCAGACCAGCCGACGCAAAAGGAAATTTTTTATAAGACTTCATTCACGGATCGCAATTTGTCGTCCGTCAGCCAGGCCGGTCTGGTCAATAATCTTAATGACGGCATGGCATGGGGATTGTTCCCCATCTATTTCGCACTATCCGGCATGTCACTGTCGCAAATTGGCTGGCTCGCTGCGATCTATCCCGGCGTATGGGGAATTGGCCAGCTTTTCACCGGCGCGCTATCTGATCGTATCGGTCGTAAAGTGCTTATTGTTCTGGGGATGTGGTTGCAGGCGCTAGGCCTGGTTGCGATCGCTTTGCTCAATGAATTTCACCAGTTTGCAGTTGCCGCTGTGATGCTCGGTGCCGGCACAGCGATGGTTTACCCAACCTTGCTCGCTGCGATCGGTGACGTCGCTCATCCGTCCTGGCGGGCATCATCCGTCGGCGTATACCGATTGTGGCGCGACCTTGGTTACGCGTTTGGCGCAGTAATTGCCGGAATTATCGCCGATCTCTTTGGCGTGACATCATCAATCTGGGTCATAGCCGCGCTCACGTTTGTGTCCGGCGTTATTGTTCTGCAGCGAATGCAGGAAACGATGACAACAACTGCTCGGTAAAACTAACTATTGATCGCAAGCTGTTCTTTCCTTTGTTTCCGATACTTGTGCAGAAGCAACTCTGTATAACCGTTTGGTTGATCGATCGCCTTGAATACCAGGTCGCAAGCAGCCTGGAACGCGAGACTGCTGTCGAAATAGGGTGACATGTTGGTGTACGCAGTATCGTCCGTGTTTTGTGCATCAACAACACGCGCCATACGGCGTAGTGTTTCGAGAACCTGCCGTTCACTGCAAACGCCATGCAGCAACCAGTTGGCGATATGCTGACTGGAGATGCGCAAGGTAGCGCGATCCTCCATCAGGCCAACATTGTTGATATCGGGCACCTTGGAACATCCGATACCCTGATCGATCCAGCGCACGACGTATCCGAGAATGCCTTGCGCATTATTATCCAGCTCTGATTGAATCGTCGTTTCATCCAGCGATGCGGCATCGCATAAGGGCGGCGTCAGTATTTCGTCGAGATTTGCGAGCTTTCTGGATGAACATGCCGCCTGGTGCTCGCTGACGCTCACATCATGGTAGTGAATCGCATGCAGTGTCGCAGCTGTTGGTGACGGTACCCACGCGCAGTTGGCACCGGATTGCGGGTGTGCCGACTTGGAAGCCATCATTTCGCGCATGTCATCCGGTTTCGACCACATGCCTTTGCCTATCTGAGCTTTCCCCGGCAGCCCAGAGCGAATTCCGATATCGACGTTCCAGTCTTCGTAGGCATTTATCCACGGCTGAGTCTTTATCTGTTCTTTGGGCATTACTGCACCGGCATACATCGAGGTACGAATCTCGTCGCCAGTCCGATCCAGAAACCCGGTATTGATGAATGCCAGCCGATCTTTAACAGCGTCAATGCATTGCACAAGATTGATCGTTGTACGTCGTTCTTCGTCCATTACACCGATCTTGATCGTCCCGGGCGCCAGGCCGAAAAGTTCCTCAACCCGAACAAACAGTGTATTGGCGAAGGACACTTCGTCGGGACCATGCATCTTCGGCTTTACTATATAGATACTGCCGGTACGGCTATTCGCCGAACTATCGTCACTCAGTGCACACGCTGTGGTAATTACCGCATCGAGGATTCCTTCAAAAACTTCCTTTCCTTCGCCATCAGTCACCGCATCGGTCGTCATCAGGTGGCCGACATTACGATTCAGCATCAGGCTCCTGCCCGGCAAAACAACCTGGCTGCCGTCTGTAGCTATGTACTTGCGATCGCTATTCAGGCGACGCGTCTGTGGCTTACCATTTTTCCTGAACGTCGCCTCAAGTGTGCCTTGCATCAGGCCAAGCCAGTTTCTGTAAACGCCGACTTTATCTTCGGCGTCAACGGCCGAGACTGAGTCCTCACAATCCTGGATTGTCGTCACGGCCGACTCGAGCATGATGTCACAGAGATTGCCGGGCGCATCCTTGCCAACCGGGTGATCCGGATCTGTCTGCAGCTCGATATGCAAGTCGTTGTCGCGAAACAGGTACGAGTTTCGGTCTCCCCATCCGGACCAGCCAATAAACTTGCTGGAATCTTTCAGCCTGGCCTTTGTGCCATCCGCGAGCGTCGCGAAGCAGCTGGCATAGCGTGTTGGAATTTCCACAGAGTAGCTGACGACCTCCGCGTGACTCGCACCATCCAGCGGGATAATACGGTCGAGAAAGTCTGTGGCATAGGCAATAACGGCATTCCCGCGTTGCGGGTCGTAACCCGATGCAGGAGGCTCATTATTACCTTCCGGTATGACGTCCGTGCCATACAACGCGTCGTACAATGACCCCCAGCGAGCATTAGCTGCATTGATCGCAAACCTTGCGTTGCTGACCGGCACCACCAGCTGTGGACCGGCGATTGTCTTGATCTCAGCGTCTACATTCGCAGTCGAAATTTCCGACTGCATAGTTTGCTCACTCAGATAGCCAATCTCTTGTAGAAAACTCACATACTCATCGTGATTCCATGAGTCGCCCTGCCGCGCCTGGTGCCACGCGTCAATTTGCTGCTGCAACTCATCCCTGATGTTGAGCAGATGACGGTTGGCCGGCGTCAGGTCGCAAACAATATCTTCCAATCCACGCCAGAATTCCACGGAATCAAATTGAATCGCCGGGAGCAACTCGTACTCGACAAAATAGTAAAAAGCCGGATCAACACTCAGACTGCCGATCGTTCGTCGGTCTTGAACAATGGTATTCGCAACATTCAATGCATACATTGGTTACTCTCCCGCGGCACTTCTTTTAGTTTTTATTATTGCCCTGCTTCAGGCGACGAACTGCTCTTCCTCGGTGCTGCCATCCATCGCAGTCGTTGATGAGTGTCCCTGCATGATCGTATTCTGCACCGCGTCGAAATATCCGGCACCAACAAACGACTGGTGCTTTGCAGCCCTGAAGCCATGCTTCTCGTCAGCGAATTCCTGCTCCTGCATTTGCGAGTAGGCGTACATTCCCTCGGCTTTATAAGCGCGGCTCAACTTGAACATACTTGAGTTAAGAGCATGCCAGCCAGCAAGGGTAATGAACTGGAATTTGTAGCCCATGGCTCCCAATTCCTCGCGGAAGTGCTTCATCGTCTCGTCATCCAGGTTGGCTTTCCAGTTAAATGACGGCGAACAATTGTATGCGAGCAACTTGCCTGGGAATTGAGCATGAATCGCATCTGCGAATTTCTGCGCCTGCTTGAGGTCAGGTTTCGAGGTTTCACACCACAACAAGTCGGCATAGGGCGCGTAGGAAAGGCCACGTGAGATTGCCTGGTCAATTCCAGGATTCGTGCAGAAGAAGCCCTCGGCTGTTCTTTCACCAGTGATGAATGGAAGATCACGTTCGTCCGTATTTGACGTAATCAGATTTGCAGCGTCCGCATCGGTCCTTGCAAGTAGCACAGTTGGCACGCCCAAAACATCGGCCGCGAGACGTGCGGCGGTGAGTTTACCAACGGCCTCGCTGGTCGGCACGAGCACCTTGCCGCCCATGTGGCCGCATTTTTTGGCGGATGACAACTGGTCTTCGAAGTGCACACCAGCTGCGCCGGCTTTGATCATGCTCTTCATCAATTCGAATGCGTTCAGATTGCCCCCGAAGCCGGCCTCCGCGTCTGCGATGATCGGCGCCAGCCAATCAACATTTGAGTCGCCGTTCAAAGTGTAGATTTCATCGGTACGCAGGAAAGCATTGTTGATTCGTTCGACCATTTTTGGCACCGAATCGACCGGATAAAGGCTTTGGTCCGGGTACATTTCACCGGCACTGTTGCCATCACCAGCGACTTGCCAGCCGGAGCAGTAGATCGCCTTCAAGCCGGCCTGGATTTCCTGAATGGCCTGATTTCCGGTTAATGCCCCAAGCGCGCACAAGGGTTTTTCCTGGTTCACGAGACGCCATAGTTTCTCGGCACCAAGTCGCGCCAGAGTATGTTCAATGACGACAGAACCCCGCAGTTTCATCAGGTCTGCAGCGCTATATTCGCGCTTTATACCCTTCCACCTCGGGCTGTCCTTCCAATCCGCTTCCAGTTGTGAAATTTTCTCATCCCGCGTCATTACGATCTCCCTTTCTCCGTCTCGTGAACGCTCAAAAACAGTGAATAATCCAGCACTTGGGGGTATAGTACGGCGTAACGCCCTAAAATTTCACAATAAAAATTTCACAGTGTCAATTTTACAAGGAATCGGCGATGGCCAGCCAGCAAGGACTCCTGCGTAAGGCCCATTTTCTGGGCACGAAGATCAAATCCCTGCGTAAACGCAACCATTTGACGCTTGAGGACCTGTCCGTACGCTGTGTACAAATCGACGCAGAAGCGGGACCGTCAATCTCCTACCTGTCGATGATTGAAAACGGCAAACGCGTACCCTCGGAGCGCCTCGTACAGATCGTCGCAGAAATTTTTCAAAAGGAAGTCAGCTGGTTTTTTGATGAGTCGCTGGAGGAGACCGAGATTGACCCCTCCCCGACCATGGCCGCAGTCAGGGGCATGCCACTGGAACCTGGCTTTTTGTTCTCTGACAACCTGCTCCAGTCGGCTATCCCTGAATTACTTGCACAAACCGGCACTACGGGTCGACAGTTCGCGCACCTCCTTATCAGGGCACACCAGGAGTCCAACCAAAATCGCTTTCCCGACCTTGAAAGAGCCGCGGAGTCCGTTGGCAAAAAGCAATTTCCACTGACCTTGCCCGACGTTTTCAAGCTGGCAAAGGACGTCGGATTGAAGATCAAATGGTTTGATGAAGGCCCATTCCGGGACAAGCGTGAAACACAGTTGCCACTGGAATTGATGGTTCGGTCTTTCTTCGACGCGCCTGACACTGTGTACCTGAATCGCCGGCTCGAGAAAACACCAGCCAGGCTCAAGTACGATCTTGCTAACCATATTGCACATAAAGTGTTGCATGGAGGCGACGGCGCCCGCACACCGCAGGTATCCGGTGACCGGTTGTCTGATCGACGTCTCGAAGCACAGTCACCGAACATGGATGCCAAGGACGTTTTATATGCGTGGCGTGACTTCGAGTGTAGTTACTTCGCTGCCGCCCTGCTCGGCCCCAAAACGGCTTTCCGCCAATACCTCGCGCGTCATTCGTACGCTATCGACCTCGGACATAAAATTGATTTGACCTCGACACTGGTCATGCGGCGAATGTCGAGCGTCTCACCTTATCCGCACTGGCATTATTTTGATGCCTATCCGCCGGGCAATCTGCGCGCCGTATATCGTGGCAATGGAATCCCGCTCCCCTGGGGCAACATGACGATGATCTCGGATCCTTGTCAGCACTGGGCTGTATTCAGGATGCTCAATACGCGTTCAACGAAACCCTCAGCGCAAATTTCCGTCCTGCGTGCCGGAGAAGACAAGCGCCTTTATTGCTGCCAGTCTGTTCGTAGCAAAGATGCGGCTGGAAACCCGCACGTATTGTGTGCAGGCATTGATCTCGCCCCCGCTTTGCAAGCACAGAATATCGATGCGCAAGAGACGATTGAACAAATTGAAGCAAGCTGCAACCGCGGCGGTGGATCTGCGGAGATTCCGGCAGAAGCCCGACACCAGCTGGAAAGCGTCGGCAAGATTCTGAACATCGGCTGGATTGCCGAAGGCGCAACGAAAGACGCCACGATCATTTGTCCACGGAGCTCAACCTGCCCCAGAGAAAACAATTGCCTCGGCAAATCCAAGCCGAAACTCAGACCAAGAATTGACGACATCCGCGAGACTGTACTGGCGAAAGAATTGGCCTAATGTTCGGAATCACGCACTAACTTTTTCCGACGAATTCGCCTTACTCGGCAACCAAAAACGGTAGCCGACCCACGTAGGAGCCCGCCCCAATCCGCCTGCATTGATGAACAAATAGGCTCTTAGTTGGCGCGGATTGATCTTTAATGCCATTAGATAAACCGGGGTCGAACCGAGGTTTTTGATCGACATCTCTTGGTAATTGAGATGAAGTGCTAGAAAACCTCGGTTCGACCCCGGTTTTTATCGAAAACCGCGGTTCGACCCCGGTTTCTAATTGTTTGCAAAATTCAACCGACTACACCGACACAAACGAAGCACAGCACAACGCCGTGCCCAATGTCCATCAAACACCTGCTTCAAATCCCCAACTTCCCCGAATAACTATTCTCCAGCAACAATCTGCACCCCGCCTCGTTAAGTTCAACAGGATTACCTGCCGCAGTAGGATCAATCACCGCCATTGCCGCCAGCTCATCAAATCGAGAGTCATCGACGCCCAGCTCGCTGATAGTGTGCGGGATTTCAAATTCGACGCGAAGATCCATCACCCAGTCGAGAACGGCGTCGAAAGACGGAATTGGTAAATCAAGATAGCTCGCAAGTCGCAGCATTGACGCTTCAATACGCGATCGATTAAACACCAAGACATAGGGCATAAATACAGCATTAGTCAGCCCATGATGCGTGTCATAAAGCGCCCCAACCGGATGCGACAATGCATGAATTGCACCCAGGCCTTTTTGAAACGCAGTCGCACCCATAGACGCCGCAACCAGCATGCCGGCACGTGCGTCAATATCACTGCCATCGGTAACCGCACGCTGCAGGCAGTTTCGTACCAAACGCATACCCTCCAACGCGATACCATCTGCCATCGGGTGAAAACCCGGCGCACACCACGCCTCCAGGCAATGTGCGAGCGCATCCATACCCGTCCAGGCTGTCAGGTTCGGCGGTAATCCAAGCGTAAGCTCCGGGTCGCTGATTACAACGGCGGGCATGATCTTTGGATGAAATATGACTTTCTTGGCGTGCGTGCTTTGGTTACCAATGACGCCGGCACGACCCACTTCGGAACCGGTACCCGCCGTGGTCGGCACTGCGATGATCGGCAGAATCCCGTCGGGATCCGCCCGCGTCCACCAATCACCGACGTCCTCGAAATCCCATAATGGCCTGGACTGTCCGGACATAAATGCAATGACTTTGCCAACATCGAGGGCGGATCCACCGCCGAACGCGATGACACCATCGTGCTTTCCAGCATGTAGTGCCGCGACACCGTCTGTGACGTTTTTATCAATCGGATTGCTTTTGATGTCAGAAAAGACATCAATCCCGAGTCCGGCTTGCTCGCATTTGCTCACCGCATCGCGCAACATTGGCAAATCTGCCAAACCGCCATCCGTAACCAGTAGCGGTCGTTTTATACCCAGCGACACGCAGACTTCGGGCAACTCGCTAATGCGCCCGGCACCAAACCGAATGTTGGTTGGGTAGGACCAGTTTCCCGCAAGACTCATTCCGGTGACCTTTTTAGTATTGCTCGAAGCCGCGCCGAAGTTCGTGGTCGGTCACCTCGCGATCGTGTTCAGACTGCTCCCACTGTGCAGTGTGCACATAGTGATCTACTACGTCATCGCCCATTGCATTGCGTAACATTTTCGACTCTCGCATGGTTTGAACCGCTTCGCGCAACGTCTTTGGAATTTCACGCAACGCTTCGCCATGGTAGGCATCACCGACATAGCCCGGCTCCAGCGGCATTTTTCTTTTAATACCTTCGATACCGGCCGCCAGCAAAGCAGCAAATGCCAGGTAAGGATTAAGATCAGCACCACCCACTCGACACTCAACTCTGATCGCCTTGCTGGATTCGGCACATAGCCGGAACCCGGCCGAACGATTGTCGCAGCTCCAGATCGCCTTGGTCGGCGCAAATGAGCCAGACTGGAATCGCTTGTAGGAATTGACGTATGGCGCCAGAAACCAGGTAATCTCGCGAGCGAATGCCAATTGTCCGGCCATATAGTTTTGCATCAACTCCGACATTCCATGCTCGGCGTTCTTATCCAGAAAGAGTGGCGTCTTGCCGTCTTTATCCCAAAGGCTCTGGTGGATATGCGAAGAACTACCAGCGAACTCTGTATTCCACTTGGCCATGAACGTTATGGCTTTGCCATTCTTCCACGCGATTTCTTTGCAGCCATTTTTGAGAATCGCATGCCGGTCTGCCATTTGCAGCGCATCGGTGTAACGCACATTTATCTCTTCCTGACCCGGGCCCCACTCGCCTTTCGAGTTCTCTACCGGAATTCCAGCACCTTCCAGGCCATTGCGAATAGAACGCATAACATCCTCTTCCTTAGTGGTCTGGAAGATGTGGTAATCCTCAAAGTAGTGACTCGCCGTTGTCAGCTCCGAATAAGACTTGTCACGAGCGGAGTTATAGGTTTCATCGAACAGATAAAACTCGAGCTCCGAGGCCATAAACGCCTGCATGCCAAGGTCTTCAATTATTCGTACCTGTTTTTGCAGCATTGCACGTGGTGAGTGTGGAATCTCGGTGTGTGTGTGGTGATCAAGTACGTCACATAACACCAATGCGGTGCCCTCCAACCACGGGAGGCGACGCAACGTACTCATGTCCGGCTGCAGTACGAAATCACCGTATCCCTTTTCCCAACTGGCGGACTTGTAGCCCGGCACTGTTTCCATGGTGATATCGTTAGCCAACAGATAATCACAAGCATGCGTTTCTGCGTAACCTGAAGCGATGAAAAATTTTGCCTGAAATCGTTTGCCGATCAATCGTCCCTGCATATCCACAAAGCAAACCAGGACAGTATCGATATCACCAGCGGCACATGCTTTTTCGAATTCTTCTACTATCATTAGTCAGACCTCACTACGATGCTGCATGGCAAATTCTTCTTCGGGTGACAAAACCAGTTTGTGTCGTCCTATCAGCGCGAAATACAAAATCGCGATAGCAAACCAGAGGGCAACGCCCAGCAGCCCCATACGATAAGTTGGATCGCTGAGTTGATAGTAAATCGTCACCAGCGCAATTACGATCGTCGTCCATGCACCGGGATTTCCAAATGGACTTCGGTACGGTCGTTCAATATGTGCATGATGATTACGCAACAGGATAAATGATACGGCCTGAGCGATGTAAGAACACATGGCCCCAAATACCGCCATATTCAAAAGCGTACCGCCGATCACTATCGAACCCGTCTCCGCACCCAGGGAGACGAAAATTATCAGCATGATCGACAGACCGATAACGGCGCCAAATATCATCGCGACATGCGGGGTTTTACGCGTGCCATGAGTTACCGACAGAAAAGTCGGAAAATAACCGGCGCGTGACAATGAATAGATTTGCCGACCCTGGGCAAAAATGATCGTATGAAAACTCGATATCAGGCCGACGATGGCCACCAGTGCCAGCATCTTGGCCGTGCTGGTGGCGAACAGTGCTTTGAATCCATCCAGCAACGGCTCCCCGGACTGACCCAGTGCGTATGATCCCACGCCCGGAAGTGAGGGATTCAGAAACAGGATAAGGAACGCGGATACGATTAACGTAAACATACCCAGGATGATGCCTTTGGGCATATCCCGTTGCGGATCAACAGATTCCTCTGCCGCCAGCGGCAGTTGTTCGATCGCAAGAAACAGCCACACGGCGAATGGCAGCGCTGCAAGCGCACCGCCGATTCCCATCGGCAGGAATTTTCCGTGGCCTTCGTCCAAACGGCTCCCGTCCGCAGCGATATTCAGTGCCCAGCGAGAGAAATCTACTTCAGGCAGAGCCATGGTCCAAAAAACCAGCAAAACAGCGAGCGCCGCGAGTGTAACTACCAAAGTCACTTTGAAAGACAATTCGACACCAACGACATTCAGCCCAACGAATATGATGTAACCACCGATCCACCATAGCGGCTGGATCGCTTCACTCGTTCCGAAAATTCCGGTCAGGTAGGAACCGATAAAAAAGACAATCACGGCGGGAGTCAGTATGTACTCGACATTCTCGAATAATCCCGTGATAAATCCTCCCCACGGACCCATTGCGGTACGTGCGAACGAGTAAGCCGCACCAGTATGCGGTAACGCAGGTGACATTTCGGCGATAGAAAATGTAAGCCCGATAAACATGATCGCGATGATGACTGTTGCGACGAACATCCCGCCCCAGCCACCCGACGCCAGCCCCAGGTTCCAGCCAGAATAGTGGCCAGATATAACAGCGCCTACGCCCAGCGCCCACAATGACCAAACGCCGGCGTATTTTCTTAAGGTCCTATTTGCGAAATAGTCATCGCCTGCTTTCGTGTATTGAACACTGCTTTTTGATTTGTCCATGCTGATCTGGTTTCTTCTTATATTTTTTGTTATTGACTACAGTAGCTCGGGTCAGCCTCACCAAGCGTTTTGAAATCCATATAGGTTGATGCGGCCAGCGTGGCGAACGCCGGGATGCCGGATACATTATGAGTGTCTGGCAATATCGCATGCTCAACATACATACTGTATTTCTGGCCTGGTTGCAGCGTATCGGATCCGACGACGTATTCAGTCGCCAGGTACGTCAGGTAATCGTCTTTTTCGAAGGGTCGTCCGCTATGCACAATGTCTTCAACAATGCAGCTGTCTATAGCGACAAAAATCAGGTCATCCAGTACACCATTATCATCGGCGCGCCCCTCTTCGAAAGTTGGCCACGTAATGACGAGATCAACGGCCGGATCTACCTGGTCTATCGCGATTTTTTGCTCATTTTGCATAAAGATGATAACGGGCTGTTTTGCGAACTGGCGATCATTGAAACTTACTGAACGTGATACGACATCGCCGCTTCCGGTTTTGAAACTAAAGGTGTATTCGCCCGGCGGAAAATTCCGATCAAGCGCCTCAATGCTTTCTGCCAGGCCACTCAGATACATGACGTCACCGATTTCATCGGAATCAGAATGGCGGTACAGTAACTTCCGAACATCACCCAATGGCGCCGGAAATTTAACACTCGCATCGGTAACCTTGCCACCGGCTGCTATAAATATCTCAGCGAAAAAAAGCGGCCCCATCGATTCCAGCGATCCATCGCTATGCTGCTCATAGCGAGCTACCTTGCCAGCACCGAAAAATGTTACGTCCTCCTGACCGATGGGCTTGTCGGTTGCGTGTGAGTCCGTTGAATTGTCAGGCGAACAACCAGCAGCGACAATTGCCGTTATAGCTAGAAATAGTCCTGGCACGCGATCTCGCACTAATGTTCCTCCGCTAACAATGGTGAAAATCGCGTCACATCCAACCAACGACTTTCGTACATGGCGTGATTCAGGTGAGCCTGATTAATCACAATTCCCTGCCAGTCCAGAGAGTTGCACGACTATAACAATGTCTGTCAGTAAAGTACCTTACCTGCCTCGCCTGACTGGCGAGTTTTCCTGAGGCCAGTGGTATATTTGCACACTTGCCGCGGTGGATCGCCAGCCGGCTAATGTCGACCTCTAAATATTCGGGAGCATTTTATGATGTTACGTTGTTTCGCCCTTTTGCCAGCTCTAATTGCATTTTCGGGATGTTCCGAACGTCAGGACTCACCGGCTACCGTAACAGCGGATTCGACCGCCGACGGCTATGAGACCGAAATCCGCTGGACCAGTTACGGCATTCCGCACGTAAAGGCGAACGACTCTGCCAGCCTCGGCTACGGCTTCGCCTATGCGACTGCGACAGATGCTGTCTGCGTCATCGCCCGCGATGTCACAATGGTCAACGGCAATCTTTCTACACATCTGGGCGCTGATAACGGTAATTTCGAAAGTGACATATTTCACCGCTCATTACTGACTAAAGAAAGACTGCAGCGCTTTGCGCTCGCTATGCCAGAGGATGGCAGGCAATTCGCCAAAGGCTACGTCGCCGGCTACAACCGCTACCTTAAAGATCATGAAGGTCGCCTGCCCGAATCCTGCAATGGTGAATCCTGGGTTCGGCCAATGCGTGAAGAAGATGTCCCCCGGTTAATGACAGGGTTGGGTATTCGCTACGGACTGGGATTCTTCAAGGATGATATTGCGCGAGCAGCGCCACCGGGCGAGCCGGTCGCGGCCGGCAACACGGAATTTGGATGGCCAGCTGGCCTGGGAAGCAATGCCGTTGCATTCGGTAAAGATGTGACCGAGTCGGGTCGCGGCCTTCTACTTGGCAATCCACATTACCCATGGCGTGGCTCGTCTCGCTTCCACCTGATTCATACGACCATTCCCGGCGTCGTCGATACGATGGGCGTTAGTTTGTATACCACCAATGCCATAGCAATTGGTTTTAATAAAGATATCGCCTGGACGCACACGGTATCAACGGCCTTACGTTTTACGTTATACGAGCTCGAGCTAAATCCGGATAACCCGCTGGAATATCGTTACGGTGAGGAATATAGAACCATAGAGGCACAAACCTTGACGGTCGAGGTGAGCCAGGCGGACGGTAGTGTGCAACCACAACAGCAGACCGTTTATTCAACGCACTACGGACCCGTTATTGTTAGCGAACAACTACCCTGGACTGCCAGCAAAGCGTACGCCATCCGCGATGCTGTAATTGACAACACGAATACTGTTGATACTTACCAGGCGCTTGGTGTTGCCAAATCGGTGGATGACATTGAGGCCGCAATCAGCAAGCAAGGCGTGTTCTGGACCAATACCATTGCTACCGACCGACATGGCACGGCCTTTTACGCCGACATCAGCGGTACACCGAATGTCGATAAAGAACTGCTCGATGAGTGTCGGGTAAGCGTCGATTCGATCCCTGCCTATGTAGTAGTACTGAACGGCGCGAGTGAGGCCTGCGAGTGGAAGACGGACGCGAGAAGCAGCGTCGCCGGAACATTGCCCGCAGAAGAAATGCCACGAATCAGGCGCGACGACTACGTCACCAATTCCAACGACAGCTACTGGCTCGCGAATCCGCAGGCACCGCTTGAAGGCTACTCGCCAATCATCGGCCCGGAGCGTACGGTGCGAACTCTACGTACTCGTGCGGGGCTAACCTTCGTTAACGAGCAGCTTGCGAGCGGCGAAAAGGTAACGGCCGACGATTTGCGTGCGATTTTGTACAGCCAACGCAACTATGGCGCCGAATTACTACTGGACGATGTGTTGCAAGCTTGCGGAGATGACACCAAGGTAGCCATCGAAGAAGACAGAATCGTAGACATAGCACCGAGCTGCAAGTCTCTGGCGGCTTGGGACAGAACTGCCAACATCGACAGCCGCGGTATGCATGTATGGACAGAATTCTGGCGCATCGCAAATAAGATCGAAGACCTGTACAGCGTGCCATTTGATGCGAATGACCCGGTGAATACGCCGCGCGGCATTGCTGTTGGTACACCGGCAGTAAGAGACGCCGTTCGGCAGGCGCTGGCGAAAGGCCAGGTCGTTTTACAGGATGCCGGCATTGCGATGGACGCCCGCTGGGGTGATCTTCAATACGCAATGCGCAATGACAAAAAGATACCCATACCCGGCGCACAGGGTTGGGCAGGCATGTTCAGCATGATTGTCGCCAATCTTGCAAAGGACAAAGGCTACAATCCAATCCTGCATGGCAATAGTTATATCCAGGTCATTTCGTGGGACAAGGAAGGTAATCTTCAGCCAGGTGGCATCCTGACTTACTCACAATCTCAGGAACCGGAATCGGCGCACTATTCAGATCTCACAGAAACTTATTCTCGCGGCGAGTGGATTGATTTTCCGTTTACTGAAGAAGAGATTTTAGCTGATCCGAATCTAACGACGCTGACTTTGACAGAGGCATTTTAGGGCGTCTTATGCTTGACTATGCGAGCGCTGCTAAATGGATTTAGCAGCAGGTTGGGCTATTCGCGGCTGAAGCCGCTCCCACAGATCTTCGTATTGCCGTGGGAGCGGCTTCAATCGCGAATAGTCAGCCGTCGCACAACATTTCCTATCGGCATTGGGCACAACGTCGTCGCATTCAAATAGAAAAAGGGGAAATGAGACCTGCCCATTTCCCCTCTGTCCTGCGCCATTAAACCCGTCAACTAAACGGGCAAACGGTCACCCCGATTAATTGAAACGCTTGGTCAGCGTCAGGCCATAAGTTCTCGGCTGGTTCGGATAAGCGCTGACTCTGTCAGTTTGGACGGTCGTTGGAAAGCCACTCGACAGGTATTCGTCGTCGTTGATATTGCGGCCCCAGAGCAGGACTTCGAATCCGTTCTCCCAGGCAAGGCCGGCGCTGGCATTGATTGTGCTGACCTCACGCGAAAGAATGTCTGCAGAGACGTTTTCTACGACCTGGACCTCGTCGTCGAAAACATACTCAGCGCGAATAAAGCCTGAACCAGTACTGCCGAAGTCGAAGCTCCAGATTCCGGAGAAATTCACGCTGAACTCACTCACGCCCGCTACCTTCTGTCCACTCAGGTCCGTGGGCCCGTCAGGTCCCTCGGCGTTCTCAAACGAATCGTATGTAGGATCCATCCAGGTTCCGGAAAATGTAAAGCTCAGTGAATCGATCGGCGAATAATTTGCCTCCAGCTCCAGGCCGGTGGTCGACTGCTTACCGGCATTGGAAAGTACAAAACCTGTACCAATGAAGATGGCACTTTGGAAGCCTTCGATTTCCTGGTCAAATACTGCAATGTTTACCGAACCGCGATCGAATCGCCCCTTAAGACCAATTTCGTAGGCCGTCGCTGATTCCGGACCTGCATAGCGCGAACCGGAAACCAGGTTGGGCGGGCCGATGCGATCATCTGGACCTGCACCAAGTGCTTCCATATCTTCCGCGAACGGCCGCGAGTTACGCGTCAGGTTCCAGGAACTCGCTTTAAAGCCAGTGGCAGCGCCGACGTATACATTGATGCTGTCCGTCCAGTCGAATGCCAGCTTCGCGCTCCAGGTCGTGTCGTCGTCTTTGGTTGAGCCGGGTTCTACCGCATTGGGAAAGTTCATAAATGGTGGCAGAAACTGGAGCGGCTGCAGCGGAAGCAGTGGATTGCAATTCGGTGCAGTAACCGCTGTGCAATTAGTCGTACTGACAAAGTTTGCAGTACCGTCTTCAAGCGGATTCGCTGCAATGTTGGCTGGCGTGGGAGGCAATCCCCCCGTGAGAAGTCCAAAAGTCTGCGCATAGACGATCTGTCGGAAATCAAGCGACGAAAACAGATCCGTACTCACAATATTCATTGTGACATCCTTTTCATCCTCGGTGTAATTCGCACCGAGTGTCAGGGTCACCCGATCCCCAATTAGAAAATCAAGCTGACCGAAAATCGAAAATGATGTGTTGTCTTGCGTAAACGATTCTACAAAACCCGTCCCGGCCGCCTCAAAGCTGCCAGGAGGAACTCCTAATGCCGCCTCCGCACCGTCGAGACCAGAGGGGGGTGGGAAATTGGGTGGTGGCGTTGACAGAAAGTCGCCATAAGCACGGAAGTCCTCTCCGTAAAGCAAGTTATTGTCGTTTGTTAGTTCGTCGTTGTAATAATACCCACCAATCATCCAGTCAAAGCCACCATCGCCAGATGACGCGAGACGTAACTCCTGTGTAAAAGTGTCGATTTCAATGTCCTTAGCTACCGTAGAGAGCAGATCGGCGCTGGTGAAATCGCTGTCGGCATCCTCGACGCGATCCTGACTCCGTTGCGAGGTGATTGACGTGAGTGTAACGTTACTGAAATCGTAGTCTATCTGCAGCGATACGCCGGCGTTTTCAAGTTTGTTAGGTGGATTATAGTTGTAATACTGTGCGCGCTGAAACGGATCTTCTGTTAGCACTTGTCCGCCAATCGCTGCAATGACCCCACTGGACGGTCCGTCCTGGACGTTTACCGTGCCACAGCAAAATTCGTCAAGTTCATCGTAGTCGGCGATTAAACGCATTTCCAGATTGTCACCGGGCTGGAACAGAAGTTGTCCACGAACACCGAAGCGCTCAATGTTATTGATGTCCGAACCATCTTCGAGATTTGTGAAATAGCCATCGCGCGTATGTGAGCTGCCGGCCAGACTGAACGCAACTGAGTCTGATATGGGGCCGGTTATGTCGCCTTTGACGATGAACTGACTGTAATCGCCAACGGTGACTGCGGCTGATCCGCTATAGCCATTAAGATCAGGTTTTGCCGTGACTACGCTAATGACACCAGCAGATGCGTTCTTGCCGAACAACGTGCTCTGTGGTCCACGCAATACTTCGATACGTTCGAGCGTCGGAAAATCCGCGATCGCAGATGCTGTCCGCGAACGATAAACGCCATCAATAAAAACACCGACAGAAGGTTCAATACCAATATTGTTTGACCCGTTACCGAATCCACGAATAAAAAAACTGGTATTGCCGGCCGTTTCCAACTGGCTGATCCGTAACGACGGAACAATGGATTGCAGATCCTTGATGTCTATGATCTGAGCTTTTTGCATCGTGTCCGCATTGATGACCGTCACCGCTATAGGAATTTCCTGCAATGTTTGCGGGCGTTTCGAAGCCGTAACGATAATTTCCTCGATGATCATTTCCTGCCCCCAGGCAGGTGCTATCGCAGTTAAGGATGCCGCGAGGATTGCGAGGCAAGGTGTTGCTATTCGGAAGGTTTTCATCATGATCCTCTGATAAAGGTTATTTCGCTGCGTGGCGCAAGCGCCAAACCACTGTCCGGCGACAGCCAATGGTAGGAAGATTAATCCCGTAGCCGACAGGTGTCAAAAAACAACGACCAGCACGTTGTTGATACTGCAGCAAAAAGGGCCCATATCGGTTGACATAAGCGCGCATGCCGCATTGGCTTGGAGTCGCTCCAGAACAGGTTTTACGGCAATTCAACGCCAATCGCGTGACGGGCCGGGCGCCCTACTCGGTCGGGCCCTCTGCTGGCAACCCAATTGCGGCATTGTTGTGCAAAAACGACAGCATAAGATCACGCACCTCGCGCCAGCGATGAATGTTCAGATGGTGGGTGCCACCGCTGATAACCTCCACCCTGGCGCGCGGAATAAGGTCCGCCAGCAAGGCTGCGCTATCGAGGCTTACGGTGTCGTCCGCATCACCGAAGATGCCCAGTACCGGTACGGACGTCGCGGCAATTGTGCTCAGCAGGTCGTCTCGATGACTAAGCCGCAGGTTGCGGAATATCTGCCTTTGCGCCATCAGGTAGCCCTCATAATCCGCCTGCCGTTCCGGGACACCCTGCATTGATTCGTCACTTACAATATCTTCCACCGCCGTATTGTCATCATCTTCGGGAAAATAGAAATCTCGCGCAACGATGCGCCACAGCCAGTTGCCAAAAACCGGCGATTTCATCAATGACACCAGCGCACTATCACTATCGTTTACCAGCCGCAGCCCGGCGGGCGCGAATAGTGTCAGTGTTTTTACCCGCTCCGGATGCCGTGCTGTGAAATCAGCTGCAATTACGCCACCCATCGACAAGGCACCTAGATTTACAGGGTCATGAAGTCCAAGTTCGTTCAGAACTTCGACCATTTCCAGATCGAAGAAATCCGCATCGTATTGAGCGACCGGCCGATCCGAATAACCATGGCCGAAATGATCGAACAATAATATTCGGTAACCGGATTCGACCAGTGCAGCGGCCGTTTGTGAGAAAACGTATTGCGGTACAGAAACTCCGTGAACCAGGACAATGATCTCGCCGCTTTGTGATCCCAGCCAGCGATAGTGAATCTTGCCATTGGTTATCTGAACGAACTCGCCCGGCGCTTGCTGGCGAAAATCATCGTCGACGGGCAACTCACTCCATCCTGCCGCTACGTATGGGACAACAACAATGGCAGCGACAGCGGCATAGATAAGAATCGTGGATTTCCTCATCCCTGGCAGTTACCGCAGGCCGTTGTTCTTGTGTTTTACGAATTTCAAAATGCGTCGGTATTCCTCAGAATCAATTTGCCGAAATTTCCACCCTCAAAAAGTTTCAGCAACACCGTCGGGAAATTTTCGATGCCATCTTCGATCTGTTCCTGAGACTTTAGTTTGCCTTCTGCGATCCATCCTCCCATCGCCTGGATGGCCTCCGGATATCGCTTCGCGTAATCAAAGACAACGAACCCTTCCATCCGTGAACGAGATACCAGCAAGCTCATGTAATTGCTGGGTCCCACCACAGGCCCGGTATTATTGTATTGTGAGATTGCACCGCATATTGCGACTCGCCCATGCATTCGCAGCATCGGCAAAACTGTATTCAATGTATCGCCGCCGACATTGTCAAAGAAAACATCGATACCCTCGGGACAGTGTTCTCGCAATGCCTTGCGTAAATCTTCGCTCTTGTAGTCGATGGCTGCATCAAAACCAAGTTCATCGACGACGTAGCCGCACTTCTTCTCGCCACCGGCGATGCCGATTACCCGGCAATCATGGATACGTGCAATTTGACCCACAATACTGCCAACGGCGCCAGCTGCGCCGGATACGACCACCGTTTCACCCGCTTTGATGCTGCCGACATCGAGTATGCCGAAATAGGCAGTAAGCCCTGTCATACCCAGGACGCTCAGGAATGTCGGCAACGGTGCGAGGTCAGGATTAATTTTTTTCATATCCTTGCCATCGCTGACCATGAATTGCTGCACGCCAGTCATGCCGTAAACGTGCTCGCCGACCTCGAACCCGTCCAGCTGCGATTCTGTTATTCGGGCTATTCCGCCCGCCCGCATAACTGCGTCGATCTCAACCGGGGGAATATAAGATCTGCCGGCATTCATCCAGCCCCGCATCGCCGGATCAAGTGAAACGTAGAGCACTTGCGCTACGAACTGGCCTGCCTCAGCCTTCGGCACTGGCTCATGCCGAATGTCCCAGTCCGAATCCTTAGGCAACCCATCCGGCCTGGCCGCAAGTCGAACCTGAATGTTTTCATCTGTCACGGCCAATTCCTTCGTAGCATTATCGTCAGCAAATCCGTTCAGTATCATGCCCTGATATTTGTCAATACGAAACAAGTAATACAGAATGAATTAACCGGGGTCGAACCGAGGATTCCGGACGAAACTTCGGTTCGACCCCGGTTACGAAACAGGTAATACAAAATTGCAGCAGAACTGAGGGATACATATCGTGATTGACCTGTATACGGCGGCAACACCTAATGGCTGGAAGGCATCGGTCACGCTGGAAGAGCTGGAAATTCCCTATACGGTCAAGCGTGTGCGGATTCTTGAAGGTGAACAACGCAAGCCTGAATACCTGGCGATCAATCCGAATGGTCGAATTCCGACAATCGTCGATCACGACGCAGGCGGTTTCGCGGTATTTGATTCCGGCGCCATCCTGGTTTACCTGGCGAAGAAAAGCGGCAACCTCATGCCGACCGACGCAAAGGGCGAATCATTGGTTATGCAATGGCTCATGTTTCAAATGAGTGGCGTCGGTCCGATGATGGGACAAGCGAATGTTTACTTTCGCTATTCAGAAGAGAAAATTCAGCCCGCCATAGACCGCTACCAAAACGAATCAAAACGATTGCTGACGGTACTCGATGGTCGCCTCGCAGATAACGAATTCCTCGCGGGCGATTTCAGTATTGCCGATATCGCAAACTGGTCCTGGGCGCGCACCCACGCATGGTCCGGTCTGGATGTTACTGACTTGCCGAATTTACAACGCTGGCTGGATGCAATATCTGCCCGCCCGGCCTGTCAGCGCGGCATCGAGGTGCCGGAAGACGTCACCGATCTTCTAACAACGGACAGTTCCGACAAGAAAGACGGATTTGTCGCCGGTGCACGTACGATGGTGACTAAATAGGCGATGCCCAGCGGGCGATTCTCAGCTCCGTTCAAACTTATCAAAGATTAATGTACTGCAACACCCACCATATGCCGATCAGGAATTGCGCAATAAAAAATGCGAACCTGATCTGCACTGCCATATTGCTGGACGAAATGAGATGTGTCACCGACTGGAGGACCCGGGCACCTAGAAAGTAGTAAGCGAGTCCGTCAGTAGCCGCCGTAGCATCCGTTGCAATCGCTAGCAGCAGCAAACCACCGAATATCGGGAAGCTTTCGTAACAATTAGCATGCGCCCGGCAGAGGCGATTGGAAAATGGAGATACATCCGCCCCGCTCGGATCGAAGCTGTTGGGTGCCTTTTTTCCTGCGACCGACATGCTGACTCTTATAGAGGCCAGCAAGGCAAGTAGCGCCAGCATCCAGGTTATATACCCCAATAACGCGACTATTGATGGGCTCATGATGAATCTCCCGTGTCTGGTTTTTATTTTATTGTTGTGCGATTTAACTACGCTACGCCTGTGTCCGCAAGTTTCAGGCATTGCGCGTTTGGTGCAACGTCTTCAGGAACGCCTTATTATCAATAGATAAGGTACAAGACCTGACATTACGGATCCAAACAGATGACAGGACAGGTAAGTTGATAAAAGCTCACGGTTACAGCGCCGAAGAACTCGTTTTTTTTCGCCACTTCCAAAAGTTGTCATACGAGATACTCGACACCACGGCAAAAAGCCTGCAAGTCGGAATTGGCGAACGCGAGGCGACCCATGCGCTGCGAAAAGCGTTTCACCTGGCCGGCGCACATAACTACTTTCATGTACCTGTCGCGCTGTTTGGTGAGCGCAGTGCCTATCCCGGTGAATTCGGGGCATTTGAAGCGCTGCCTACCGACAGGGTTTTAAAAGAAGGCGACACTTTTATATTGGACGCGGCGCCTATATTTGACGGCTACACTGTCGACACGTCTTGCGCATACGATTTCAGTGGCAGCAGCGTATTCCAGAAACTGGATCAGGAGCTGCCGACACTGAGACGCCTGATCAAGGACCGTATTGACGAGGGTGGCACATTCCAGAAAATTGCCTGGGAAGTGGACGACTATATTCGCGAACGCGGCTATGAAAACTGCCATCGCAAGCACATCGGTGCAGTACTCGGGCATATGGTGACCAAGGCTGATACCAATCGATTGGCGTCATGGTCATACAAAGGCCTTGCAGTGAAGCAGGTCTCCTGGTTCCTGACCCGTAGTCGTCTCGCACGCGGGAAGCGGCGAAAAATGACACCCAACTGGAATCACACCAACGCCTGCAAGGATGTCGCGCCCTATGGTTTATGGGCGGTAGAGCCGCATCTGGCCAGTGGCAAAGTAGGCGTGAAGTTTGAGGAGATATTGATCATTGACGAGGACGGAGCACGCTGGCTGGATGATGATTTGCCGCATCATCGGCGCTGGGCGAGTTACGGATAAAGCGATTAATTCGCTACTAGGGTATATCTCGCGAAACAACCAGGTCAATGGCGTGATATGCAGACAAAATTGCGCCTTCCTGCCAGCCTTGCAGAATACTCAGGTGCTCGCCGGCAAAAAAAATGTTGTCATCAGCCGTCAGTAGTATGCCCGGATCTGACGTTCCCCAGGCACCGGACTGAAACGGGACCTTCGGCCAGGAAACACTGATGCCGCGGGCTACTTCATTGCCGTACTCCGGATGCAGATTGCTACCTTGTGCAGTAGCAGCACTAATTCTTTGTTGCGGCGTCTGATTCGCGAAATTGTTGCCGGCAGTGCCACCGAATATATAGGCACCGACAATAATTCCGTTAGCCGTCCCGAGGCCAGCATTTGGATACCACATTTGTGTAATGTCCTGAGTCGTCCAGGAAATACCACCGTAAATGTTGTGGTCTTGCTCCCAAAAGCGTCGTGACTGAAAAGCGACTTTTCCCGCAGCGGTATAAGCAAAATTATTGATCGCGGATTGATGAGAGCTGGCGAAATCGTTTGGAATATTCCGCAACACTGACGCCGGAATCGTACAAACACAGTAGTCAACATCAATCGTTACCGCAGTGCCAAATCTGTTCTGATAAATGACGCTTGCGCCATTTGCAGTCTTGCGAATTTCGGTAACAACTGCCTCGTAGACGATGTTCGCTGCCACTCTGTTCTCAAATGCCCGGGCAATCCGATCCATGCCGCCGATGGGCTGCAACATAGTTGATTGTTGATTCAGAGAGTGTGGAAAGTCCTGCCGTTGTTGCCAGAAAGTTTCGCTCAATATTTCCTGCAATTGTAACGGGCTCAGTACATCGCCCCTTTGTCGGCTGCCCGTATTTTGCTGACCGGGGAAGCCCGCTCTGTCGGTGCCCGAATAGTCGAAATTGGTGGCCAGATCGCCAAAGCTGCGCAGCATCTGCAGAATATTTGCTTTGTCGTTCGCCGAAAGTTCCTGATCCAGTGAATTCTGGTTGACGGCCAGTGCGAGTAGCCTGGCTATATTTCCCCGGGTGTCAGCCCGTACCTGACGTGCAATCTGTGGCTGACCGTTGAATGACGATGTTGAATGCATCAACGCAGCAGAATTATTATTTATAAAGGTTTCCAGCGGAACGTTGAATTCACGGCAGTAGCCAAGCAGGAATTCGTGATGAGCGGCGATCCTGGCCGGACCAATATTAAAATACAGATCGTCGTCGAAGTCGAACAAGCATGTCTGTGACGAATCCGTTTCATTTATGACGTCGCCGGCGCGGATTGTTTTGTTGCGTCCGCCGGCTACCGGCGTCGCTTCGAGAATCGTGCAGTTGTAGCCGAGCCTGGTCATTTCGAGGGCAGTCGTCATTCCGGCGATACCACCACCGAGAATTACCACTGACTTGTTTACGCCAACATTGGCAGGCCAGTCCCCGGGACGCGGAGATGGTATGGCCGAGGGTGGATTCGGCGGCGGGTTCGGACTGCCCGGCATTCCGGGTGCGGCAGATGAAGAACCACAACTTGCGAGCGATGTGCCTATGCCCATTGCGGCCATTGTTTTCAACATGGCTGAGCTACCAACAGCCCGACCGATCGATGTCAGAAAATCGCGGCGTGCAATTCGTTTCTGCGCTGGTTTCATTGGTTCATATTTGATCTGTTGTAATAGAGGAAGCAATTCCGATCGTTGTCGATTTGCTGCATCTGATCACTGAATTGGACCGTGTAGATCAAGAGGAATTCCCTTTACGTAACACGGGATCAGTCGACGTCCAGACCCAGTTTCTGTCGCATTTCCTGAAAGCGAGGGTCACTTCTTATTGGGTCCCAGGAGGCGTTTACGTTGAGAAACATCAGCCCCCGCGAGCGGGCCGTATAGGCTTGCTCCAACCAATTTATAGCAGCATCGAAGTCTCCCAAATGCGTATAAATGCGCGCGATTTCTTCCGGCGGAACGAACCTGGTTGCGCGTAGCGCCAGTATTTCGTCGAGCAGATTGTTCGCCTCCTGATGATTGCCTGCCTGAACGTTGGCCACTGCCAGCGCTGCCAATGATGCTGGAGAGCGGTTTTGAATCATCGCGTTTCGTGCAAGATCAATCAACGCCAATTCGGTGTTACCTAATGCAAGGTTGGCCCAACCCCTTGGCGCAAAAGCATCACCATAGGTGTCGTTGATCTCAATCGCGATATTTGCTTCTTCAATTGCGCGTTGTGGTTCACCCGCACCAAGAAAGCGCCATGCAGCGTTCGATCTTACCCACTGATCGCGCGGGAATCGTTTGATAGATTTTTCCGCTAGCTGCAACGCCTCGTCGTCGCGGCCTAACACGGAAAGTAAAAGCATGTAGCTGAGTAGTATATCGCTGTCAGCCGACATCGCTTTTTGATACGCCACCTCAGCCTCCGCCCAATTCCACCGATACCACGCAAGAATGTCACCACGCAGTGACAGCGCCAGGCCGGAATTCGGGGCGATGCGCAACGCCTGCGCTACCTGCTTTTCTGCTTGTGGAAACGCTTCCTGCGGGGCCAGCCAACCGTAGCTTGTTCCGGCGAATGTCAAAGCAGATCCAAGTCCGATGTGAGCTTGTAAAAAATTGTCATCTTCTGCGATCGCCGCTTCAAAAAAACCGATGCTGCGCCGCAGGTCCTCTGCGTTTCCTCGCCAAAGATGGTAACTGCCCAACAAAAAGTTGTTGTACGCATCAAGACTGTCTGTCGGCAGTTCCTGTGCCGCACCTTCGCCGTCAACAACCAGCTCTGTTTCCAGCGCCTTCGCGATTTGCTCAGCAACATCGCTTTGGATATCAAACAGATCGGTTACGCTTAAAGGGCGATCATAATTCTCGGCCCACAGATGATCGTCGTTCTCCGCATCGATGAGCTGAACTGTAATCCGGACCCGATCACCGGAATGGCGAACACTCCCTTCGATTATTAAATTAACCTGCAATTCACGGGCAATCTCGCGAAGGTTCTTTTGCGCATCACGATATGGGAGAACTGATGTTCGTGACGTAACCGCCAGACCGTCAACACCTGCCAAACGTGTGATGATCTCTTCATGAATTCCATCACTAAAATAGGCCTTATCAGCAGCGACACTTAAGTCCTGAAATGGCAAGACAGCAACAGACCAGGGACCATGCGAAACCACGGGTGCAACCGAGTCCCGCCAGTCGTTGAAATTCCACGCCACAATGCCGAGTGTCAGCACCCCGATAATCGCCAGAACCGTAGTCTTGAAGTGGAATGCGCTCGTACTTTTCGCTCGGGCGACCGACACCGGAGCGACAAGCCGATATCCCACTCCACGGACTGACTCTATATAGGTCGGACACTCAATAGAGCTTCCCAGGGCCTGACGAAGCAGGCTGATCCGCTGCTTGACCGTCTCCTCTCCAACGACGACCTCCCCCCAGACCTCCGTGAGCAATTGATCAGTACTAACGATGCCAGGCGCGTGCCGCACCAGCGAAAGCAACAATTCGTAACTCAGTTTAGGCAGTCGAATTTTCTCACGACCCCGCCACAGGAGCCGCTGAGTCGGATCCAGCAACAGGTCGCCAATCATTTTCGACTCGCTGCGCGATTTGCTTTCAATATTCATTTATTACTATAAGTCATTGTTTTATATATCTATTACGTAATTCGGGAGAATCTTTACCGAACCTTTACCAAACATTCCAGCGTGCTTCAGGCCCATTATTCCGCCCACCCCTATCTTACGCAGCATGTATCGGCAGTGGTTGACCGATAACGTAATCATTTAAAAGAGGGTTTCACAATGAATCATTCAAAAGGGCAGCTGGCAGGGCTGCTGATATCGATCCTGCTGGTTTTTCCAGGTATTGCCGCCGCAGACGGACACTGGCTATTTGGTGGCGCGATCGGCACTGCCAGTATTGATGAGTCGATCGACGGTTTTCGTTTTGATGCTGATAGCACGGCCTACCGGCTGTACGGTGGCTACCAGTTCAACGAATATTTTGCATTGGAAGCCGGGTATCTGAATCTGGGTAGTTTTGACGAGCAAATTCAGCAGGGTGGAGAAATTGTGCCCATATCCGCTGACGCCGACGGTTTCACATTCGCGGTGCGAGCCAGCGTTCCGCTTGGTCAAAAGTTCGATTTGCACGGTACCGTCGGGTCGTTTTTCTGGGATGGTTCCAATGAGATAGCCGGTGTAGGCGATAATGTCAGCGACTCGAACATATTCTTCGGCGCCGGCCTCGGATACTCGCTAACCAATAACGTATCACTGACGGCTGACGCGGCACAATATGAACTCGATAACGTGGATTCAACCGTATATACGATCGGCTTCCAGGTGAATTTTCAATAATCGGGTTTGATCTCGCAATCGGGCAACGCCTGGTCAATTTAGAGTGGCCAGGTTGCCCGGTTCAATCATATCCTTACCATCAAAAACGTTTTGACCCATTCGATATGGGCAGCACAAATATTCAAAGAATGGTTCATTCTGAAACCATGTTGGCGAAGCTGGATGGAGATAATTCAGCTACAATTCGCATGACCGATCAATTCGGCACACCTGTAATTAACGCTAACAACAGCCAGGTATTACCATGCGATATTTTTGTTCTAAATCAATTCTGCGTTCACTTGTTGGAATCGCAGCGCTAATTTCCTTTTCGACCGCTGCTGCAGCACCTGCGTCGCCTGCGGACATATTCGGTTTTCAACCCGGCGACGACTACAAACTCGCCAGTTACGAGCAGATGGAGGTCTACTACCGGCAGCTCGCAGAGGAAAGTGACCGTGTACAGCTGCGCGAGATCGGCAAAACGCCGCTCGGACGAAATCTCTATCTACTGACAATTTCCAGCGTCGAGAATCTCGCCAACCTGGAAAAATACCGATCTATCAGCGAACAACTCGCCCGCGGGCGCGTGGATACAGAAACTGCAGAGACCCTGGCGAATGACGGCAAATCTGTTGTGTGGATTGATGGTGGTTTACACGCCACCGAGGTGGCTCACGCACAAATGACGTCGCTGCTGGCGCATCGTGTGGCAACCGAAGAATCAGCAGAAATGCAGCAGATTCGAAATGACGTGATCTTCTTGCTAATGCCGGTAATGAATCCGGATGGTCTGGAAATCGTCCGTAAGTGGTATGACAGCCAGCTCGGCACGCCGTTCGAACAAACCAATCCGCCAGAGCTGTATCACCACTACGTTGGTCACGACAACAATCGCGATTTCTTCATGAATAACATGCCGGAGTCGAAAGCCGTTGCCAACGTTATTTATAACGAGTGGTATCCGCAAATTATTTACAACCAGCACCAAAGCTCGCCCGGTTATGCGCGCATAGTCATACCTCCTTATTCCGACCCGCTAAACCCCAACATTCATCCTGGAGTTACAACGGGATTGAATGAAGTTGGCAGCGCTATGGCTAATCGCTTTGCACTGGAGAATATGCCGGGCGCAATTTCCGATGTTGGTTTCTCTATGTGGTGGAACGGTGGCATGCGCACAGTGCCATATTTTCACAACATGATCGGCATCCTGACTGAGACGGGTCATGATTCGGCATCGCCGCGTTTTTATGACCCCAAAGTCTTCCCAAAAACACTAGCGGTACGTGCCAACCCCAGCGGCGTTGGCATTACTGTTGATGAAGAGGCCAGCGGCGTACCGGATGCACGAGTGCTATATCCGAATCCCTGGCAAGGCGGAGAATCGCATTTCAGCGATCCGGTTAATTACATGCTTACCGGATCGATAGCGGTCCTGCGCACTGCGTCCGACTCGCGACTCAAATGGCTGATGAATATTCATCGTATGGGACAGGATGCGATCACGGCGGGCCGCACAGGCACGCGGTACTACGTCATTCCTGCGCAGCAACCGCAAGATGGCGAGGCCCGAAACCTGGTGAACCTGCTGCTTGAAGGCGGAATTGAGATAGATCGTGCGACCAACGCATTCCGCGCTGGCGGCAACCGTTACGCAGCGGGATCTTTCATCATTGACGCCGCACAGGCGTTCCGGCCCTATATCGTCGACCTCCTTGAGAAACAGACCTATCCTGACACACGACTGGATCCGGCCGGTGCCATTAAACCACCGTATGACATTGCGGGATGGACATTGCCCATGCAAATGGGTGTTGCCGTTGACTTCCTCACCGACGAAGTCGACGTCGACTCGGTGCGCATTAGCGGCGCGGCGCGTACACCGGCAGGCGACGTTAGCGGTGGTGCCCGGTTTGGCTATGCGTTAAGTCACGAGAGCAACGCAAGTATCAAAGCAGTTAATCGTCTGCTAGGTGATGGCGAACGCGTTCACTGGGCCAACGAATCCTTTCGTGCCGGGCGCAACAGTTTTGACGCGGGTACATTTGTTATCGAATCTGCCGGCGAGCAGACAGCAGAACGTGTTGAGGCACTGGCTACCGAGTTTGGGATTAATTTCACGGGACTGAATTCCAGTCCGGCAGACGACCTTTCCGCGTTACGTTTACCGAAAGTAGGCTTGTATAAATCCTACGTCGCCTTCATGGACGAAGGCTGGACCCGATGGCTTCTTGAAGAGTACGGATTCGATCTCGTATCGCTTTCGGATGGTGATATACAGTCCGGCGACCTGAGTGGTTTGGATGCCGTAGTGCTGCCACATCCCGATGCGCGCGTCTTCTTCAAAGACAATGTGGGCAAAATCCTGACCGGCCATCCACCGGGAACCATGCCGGAAGAATATACTGGTGGCCTGGGCCTTGCAGGCGCCTTTGCCTTGCAGCGTTTCGTCAAAGAAGGGGGCACCGTCGTTACCTTCGGTGACGCCAGCGATTTCGCGATTGGCCAGTTCGGATTGCCAATAAGAAACGTCGTGTTTGGTGCATCTGGACAGAACTTTTCGATTCCCGGATCGCTAATTCGTGCCACGGTCGATACTAGCGACCCACTCGCGTACGGCATGGCCGAAGAAGTCGCTGTCAATTTTGTTCGCGGCGCAGCCTATGACGTGCTGGGCCAGGCGGGATGCGTCGACGATCTGCTGAATCAACGTCACTGCAAGGAAGTGACTCGTGGTGGAAGAGCATTGGCAGAAAAGGAGTCAGTGTCCCGATTCGACAGCGTCGTGAACTACGCGGATGATGATCTCCTGATGAGTGGCTGGGCTTTGGGAACGGAACATATCGCCAGTAGATCCGCAATGGCGCGAGTCCCGCAGAAGTCGTTTTATTCGGCTTCCGACCACAATTTCGTGGCCAGCCGAGGGGCACGTACAAATTGATCTTTAACGCTTTGCATTTGGCGACGATTGACTAGCCAGGTTATCAATCGCGGCAGCGTCGCTCACGCGAATCAATGCGCTCCGCGACATAAGTACATCCGTGTACACATGCCGTTCCTACGAATGCAGCGCGAAACTCGTAGGAGCGGCATCTTGCCGCGAATTCTCCGTGCAGGTTTTTGTCGGCGATCCCCGCGATCTAGTTTCTAAGCCGATATCCGGTTTTGAATATCCACGAGATCGCAGCAAGGCAGGCGATCAGGAAAGCGGCGATCATGGTTACACTCAGGCCGACACTTACGTCAGCATTCTCGTAAAAACTCCAGCGAAAGGCGCTAACCAGGTAGACCACGGGATTAAATAGCGTCACCGTCTGCCACACCGGCGGTAGCATGCTGATCGAATAAAAACTGCCGCCCAAAAAGGTCAGCGGCGTGATTACCAGCGTCGGCACTATCGCCAGCTTCTCCCAGTTGTCGGCCCAAATTCCGAGGATAAAACCGAACAAACTGAAAGTAATCGCGGTCAACACCAGAAACAGGACCATCCAGCCTGGGTGCGCAATGTGAATATCCACGAAGAGGTTAGCGGTGACAAGAATTATCCCACCAAGAATAATAGATTTGGTCGCCGCTGCGCCAACGTAACCCAGAATAATTTCCACGAACGATACCGGTGCCGATAACAATTCGTAGATAGACCCCGCATACCTGGGAAAGTAGATGCCAAATGACGCATTGGAAACACTCTCCGTCAATAATGACAACAT
>RCNB010000379.1_pt1 | contig 30581 bp, 22 predicted proteins | sample 2041321 | NCBI WGS metagenome assembly RCNB01 (sample SAMN09708232, study PRJNA481090) | Marine sediment metagenome, whole genome shotgun sequencing project. | reverse complement strand
GTCATTAGATGTTGAGGATTTTTTTTGTTCACTAATCAAAGTTTCATTTTATAAAACCTACACGACCACGATCTTGTGGGTGAAGCAATCCTCCAATTTTAAAACTTGACGCTATTTAAAATTAGAGGATTGCTTCGTGTAACTTATTAAGCTGCCTTTCTTGTACTGAAATTAATTCAGTATTTACTAAATCCTCTACATCCATGATGTTGAGGATTTTTTTGTCGTTTAGTGAGGTAAAAACATTCTTCAAAACTGCTTTTTCGCTTATATTTATAGTTGAATCTTGAAATAGCATCAATGTTAGATAATCCAGAACTTGACCTTGCTTGGAACTTCGTAAATAATACCGATAGAAATGTGTTTCTTACTGGTAAAGCAGGAACTGGAAAAACTACTTTTTTACATAAGTTAAAGAACGACTCGTTAAAGCGTTTAGTAGTTGTGGCCCCCACAGGTGTAGCGGCGATAAATGCCAAAGGCGTTACGATACACTCTTTCTTTCAAATGCCTTTTGGTCCTATTCTTCCGAATTCAGAGGTTAACTCCTCTAGAAATTTTTCGAATAAATTCAGCAAGAACAAAATTAGTATCATCAGATCAATGGATTTATTGGTGATCGATGAGATTAGTATGGTACGGGCCGACTTATTAGATGGGATCGATAAAGTCTTAAGACGTTATAGGGATAGAACAAAAGTGTTTGGAGGCGTTCAACTCCTAATGATTGGGGACTTGCAGCAATTATCACCAGTGATAAAAGAGCATGATTGGGAGATACTGAAGCCTTTTTATAAGAATGCTTTCTTTTTTAGCAGTCAAAGCTATCAAGAATGCAGACCTCTGTCTGTTGAATTGAAACATATTTACCGTCAGGATAATCCTAAGTTTATTGAAATTCTTAACGAAATTAGGAATAACACGCTTTCCCAGTTATCTGCAGATGAATTAAATAAACGCTTTCAACCAGATTTTAAACCAAACAAAGATGCTGGCTATATTGAGTTAACCACACATAATAATAAAGCAGAACAGACAAATAATTCCGAATTAGGAAAACTTAAAACGAAATCGGTTAAATATAATGCTGAAATTGAAGGAAAATTTCCCGAGCATTCTTTTCCTAATAAAGAAGTCGTCACATTAAAAGTTGGAGCACAAGTGATGTTTATTAAAAACGATAGTGCTCCTGAGAAACGTTATTTTAATGGTAAAATAGGCAAAGTCATTCTCCTATCGGAAGATGAAGTTGTGGTGCATTGCCCAGAGGACGAATTCAACATAGTTGCGACTCCGGAAACTTGGGAGAATATAAATTATAAGGTAAATCCTGAAACCAAGGCCATTACCGAAGACAGAATAGGTGGGTTTACACAAATGCCTCTCCGATTAGCCTGGGCGATTACCATTCATAAGAGTCAGGGCTTAACGTTTGAAAAAGCAATCATCGATGCGCAAGGAGCATTTGCTCATGGTCAAACCTACGTTGCTTTAAGTCGTTGTAAATCTTTAGAGGGCTTGGTGTTAAAAAGTAAGATCAATTCTAATCAGATTATTAGTGATAGTAATGTGCTATCATTTAATAAGTCGGCGGAAGAAAATCAACCTAATGAGACAATTTTAAAGGATTCGAAGTCAGAATTTCAGTTAAATCTCATTTCTGAAGTATTTAATTTTTTCAAATTTATTTATCCAATTAAACGCGTGTTGGATGTCTATTATAATAATAGAGGTAGTATTGAGGGTAAAGTTGAAACACCATTATTGGCTATTAAAGATACTATTACTAACCTCCTTAAAGTTGGTAATGGTTTTAGAGCGCAATTAAGAGTCTTGGCGGAGTCTACAGAAGAACCTGAGTCTAGTAAAGAGGTTCAATCGCGATTTAAAAAAGCAATAGCGTATTTCGATAATCAAACAAAGGAAAACATTGTTGATGTTTATAAAACGTTTGGTTTTACAACAGATAATCAAGCAGTAAAAAAGGACATTAATAAGCAGTTAGATACTCTTGAAGAACTGTTGGCTGCCAAGCAATTATATTTTAATGGCTTAGCTGATGGTTTTAATGTGAATGCATTCTTGAAGCTAAGGGCGGACTCTGTTTTCTTAGCCAAAGATAAACCTAAGAAACCAAGAAAAACTGTAATTGATGGTACTACCAATGTCGAATTGGCTGAATTGCTGAGAGTATTAAGAAACGACATTGCTCAAAGAGAAGATTTAATACACTATCAGATTTTCACCCAGAAAGCACTTTACGAAATGTGTGAAACGCTCCCGACAAATAAACAAGAATTGAAAGCGGTTAACGGAATGGGCAAGGTGCGTGTTGAAAAATATGGAACTGAAATTTTAAATGTTATAAGGGACTATTGCGACGAAAACGATCTTGAAACATCAATTGAAGCCACCGTTTTTGAAGCTTTGAAACCCAAAAGAAAAAAAGGTGATACGAAAAAAGTGTCTTTAGAATTGTTTAAATCTGGCAAAACGATACAAGAAGTAGCATTAGAGCGGGAACTGAATGTCAATACGATTTCTGGACATCTTGCAAGTTTTATTCGGTCAGGTGAGGTGAAGGTTACCGACTTGATTTCAGAAGGTCATTACGAAGAATTGAAAAAATTAATTCCCAAGAAATCATTCGAAAACCTTTCAGATTTAAAGTATCAATTGGACGATAAGTTTTCCTATGGAGAAATTCGATTGGTTCTAGAAGAAATAACTAAGGCATAAAATGGGTTGAAAAAAGTCCCGCTTTAATAGCGGGACTTTTCTGTATTATAACCTTAATTTATTTAGTAATACTTCTCGAGATCACGATCTTCTGTATCTCACTAGTGCCTTCATAGATCTGGGTGATCTTGGCATCGCGCATCATGCGCTCCACATGGTACTCCTTTACAAAGCCATTGCCGCCATGTATCTGCACCGCCTCCACCGTATGCTCCATAGCCACCTTAGAGGCATATAATTTAGCCATGGCACTGGATAGGTCGTAGTTATTGCCTTGGTCCTTGTCCCAGGCAGCTTTCATTACCAAATGTCGCGCCGCGGAGATATCGGTGTACATGTCGGCTAACTTAAATGCGATAACCTGATGGTTGTATATTTCTGTACCAAAAGCCTTACGCTCCTTAGAGTATTTAAGGGCCAATTCATAGGCACCTTGTGCTATGCCCAAAGCTTGTGCGGCAATGCCAATACGGCCACCGGATAGGGTTTTCATGGCAAAACGAAAACCGGAACCGTTAGCGCCGATCCTTTGCTCTTTAGGTATTTTAACATCATTGAATTGTAAGGTATGCGTATCGCTCCCGCGAATGCCCAGTTTATTTTCTTTGGGTCCAATCTCAAAACCTGGCATGCCTTTTTCTAAAATAAAGGCATTAATACCATGCGACCCCTTGTCCCTGTCGGTTTGGGCGATCACTATGTAGACGTCTGCACGGCCACCGTTGGTGATCCAATTCTTCGTGCCATTCATGATATAATGGTCGCCTTTGTCGATGGCTGTGGTTCTTTGCGATGTCGCATCACTGCCGGCTTCAGGTTCGCTCAAACAAAAGGCACCTACAAATTCGCCGCTAGCCAATTTGGTGAGATATTTTTCTTTTTGGGCTTCATTACCATAATTTTCAAGACCATAACACACCAAGGAGTTATTCACCGATACGATTACAGAGGCAGACGCATCCACTTTAGATAATTCTTCCATAATAATGATATATGATATCGCATCCATGCCACTTCCACCATATTTAGGATCTACCATTATACCCATAAACCCTAAGTCCCCCATTTTCTTGACGAGACTATTTGGGAATTTTTGCTTTTCGTCGCGTTCAATAACACCTGGTAATAATTCTGTTTGCGCAAAATCACGCGCGGCATCTCGAATCATGATATGTTCTTCGCTAAGACTGAAATCCATTGTTATAAAGTTATTAGAAGATTGTTAAAAAATGTCCTCAAAGATACTTTTTTGCAATCATATTTTCAATAATGAATTGTTATTTTTACAGATATGACAAAAGAAGAGTATCAAGTTATAGGTGTTATGTCTGGAACGTCCTTGGATGGTATGGACCTGGTCTATGTCTCTTTTTCTACTTCAGATTGGCGTTATACCATTAATCATGCCGATACCATTCCCTATTCTGCGAATTGGCATTCCGACCTACAGGGTTCCATTCATTTAGATAAAGAGCAACTAATGGATCTGGATGCCGGGTATACAAAATTGTTGGCGAAGACCATTACAGACTTCATTGAAACCTATGCCATTAATGATATAGATGCGGTGTGTAGCCATGGTCATACCGTTTTGCATCAACCGGAAAATGCAGTGACCTATCAAATTGGCAATCGACCGGAATTAGCCACGATGATCGGACAGAAAGTCGTTTGCGATTTTAGGGTTCAGGATGTGATGTTGGGAGGACAAGGAGCGCCTTTGGTGCCCATAGGTGATAGATTGTTGTTTCCAGATTACGACTACTGTCTTAATTTAGGAGGCTTCGCCAATGTGTCGTTTGAAAGCAATACGGGACGTTCGGCTTTTGATATTTGTCCGGTGAATATCGTGATGAATCATTATTGCCAATTAATAAACTTGCCTTATGATGATAAAGGACAGATGGCCTCTAGAGGTAACATAAACCCGGCATTGCTCAAGGACCTGAATCATTTACCATTCTACGCACAAAAGCCGCCAAAATCCTTGGGACTGGAATGGGTGAAAGAAAAAACAGTTCCATTGATCGATTCTTATAAATTAACCACGAGTGATATTTTGCGAACGTTTGTCGAACATGTAGCCATTCAAATTTGCTATGTTTTAAAAGATAGGGGCAATGTTTTAGTGACGGGTGGAGGCGCCTATAATAATTTCTTGATATTGAGGATCAGGGATTTATCAGAGTGTGACATACGTATCCCTTCTAAGGAAATCATTGAATATAAAGAGGCGTTGATCTTTGGGGTATTGGGTGTCTTGAAACTAAGAAATGAAATGAATTGTTTGAGCAGTGTCACTGGTGCTTCTCATGACCATAGCTCCGGAAACATATTTATGCCCTAAAATATTTTCAATTTTAATCAAAGCCGTGTATAGTTTTTTATATTTGTTAGCAACAACCACCAACCAAAATTAATGAAAGAACTACTTCAGAAGTACGAAAACAAAGAACCTGAAATTGTTTTCAATTGGAAAGATCCAGAAACTGATGCCGAAGGTTGGACGGTTATAAATTCATTACGTGGCGGCGCAGCAGGCGGAGGAACACGAATGCGCAAAGGATTGGATATGAATGAGGTTTTATCTCTAGCCAAAACCATGGAGGTAAAATTTACGGTTTCAGGACCCGCAATAGGCGGTGCTAAATCCGGAATTAATTTCGATCCACATGATCCAAGGAAAAAAGGGGTATTAGAGAGATGGTATCGTGCCGTGTCTCCATTATTAAAAAGTTACTATGGTACTGGCGGTGACCTTAATGTCGATGAGATTCATGAAGTGATTCCCATTACGGAAGAATCTGGCGTATGGCATCCACAAGAAGGTGTTTTTAATGGGCATTTTAAACCCACAGAAGCAGATAAGATAAATCGTATTGGGCAATTACGTCAAGGGGTGATCAAAGTGATTGAAAACCCTGCATATTCTCCAGATGTTTCTAAAAAATATACCGTTGCTGATATGATCACTGGTTTTGGTGTTGCCGAAGCAGTGAAGCATTATTACGAGATCTACGGTGGCAGTGTTGTAGGTAAGCGCGCTATTGTTCAAGGTTTTGGCAATGTGGGTTCTGCCGCAGCATTCTATTTAGCTAAAATGGGCGCTCATGTTATCGGGATCATCGATCATTCTGGCGGTGTCATTAAAGAAGAAGGATTTTCTTTTGAAGAGATCACGCAATTGTTCTTGAATAAAAAGGGGAATATACTGATGAGCGATCACATGATTCCGTTTGAGGAAATGAACGAAAAAATATGGGGATTACCAGCGGAGATTTTTGTACCATGTGCTGCCTCAAGATTAATTACGCAAGCGCAAATTGATGAAATGATCGAAACGGGTCTAGAAGTTATCTCATGTGGTGCCAATGTGCCTTTTGCAGATAAGGAAATTTTCTTTGGACCGATCATGGAACATACAGATGAAAGAGTAAGTCTGATCCCTGACTTTATAAGTAATTGCGGAATGGCAAGAGTATTTGCCTATTTTATGGAGCGTCGTGTGCAAATGACCGATGAATCTATATTTAATGACACGTCAAAGACCATACGCAGCGCATTGAAAAATGTGTATGATACAAAAAATAGAAAAACTGAAATAAGTAAAACTGCATTTGAAATTGCCTTAACGCAACTTCTTAATTAAAACCAACACCATATGGAATCAATAATCATCATTGTATTTGTAGCAGGATATCTTGCAATCACCTTAGAGCATAGTATTAAAATCGATAAGCTGATTCCAGCGTTGATCATGATGGCCATTAGTTGGGCCTTGATCGCTCTGGGAATAGATAGTTTTAACGAGTGGTTCGACTCGGCGAATCATGGATTAGTTGAAGGCTTTTCAGCTATTGATCACGAAGGAAAAATGCACTTGATGGATGAGACCCTTCTTCACCATTTGGGTAAGACCGCTGAGATATTGGTATTCCTTTTAGGGGCCATGACCATCGTAGAGATCATTGATTATTTTGACGGGTTCTCAACAATCAAGAACTTTATCAAGACAAAAAGCAAGAAAAAAATACTTTGGATATTTTCGATCTTGGCATTTATCTTATCTGCGATCATAGATAATTTAACGGCAACCATCGTATTGATTTCCATACTTCAAAAAATTGTGAACGATCGCAATATGCGATTATGGTATGCCGGTTTGATCATCATTGCGGCCAATGCCGGTGGTGCTTGGTCACCAATAGGGGATGTGACGACAACGATGCTTTGGATCGGTGATAAGGTGACTACCTTGAATCTGATAAAGTTCTTACTACTTCCTTCATTGGTATGTATGGCGCTTCCTGCTTTCGTGGCCTCCTTTTTGAAACCATTTCAAGGCGATCTTGATATTGATGAAATTAAGGTTGAAAAACCGAAGAATAGATTTAGCGGTACGATGCTGTATCTAGGTCTAGGCGCTATAGTGTTTGTGCCTGTTTTCAAAACAGTCACACATTTGCCACCTTATGTAGGCATGATGTTATCCTTGGGAGTCGTTGCTACTTTTGCGGAATTATATAGTAATACAAAATTCAGTATGACAACCTTTGAATCGCCAGATAGCGACCCAGAGGGACATCATAGTCCGGTGCATCATTCATTATCGAAGATCGAGCTACCAAGCATCCTTTTCTTTTTGGGCATTTTAATGGCCGTGGCGGCCTTGGAGTCCTTGGGAATTTTATTTGGCTTTGCTGAAAACCTTAAGCAATCGATGCCACTTGTAGGTACCGAACCTGCGGGTACGGTCGTTTCGGACATGGTTGTATTATTCCTGGGTGTAGGCTCGGCAGTAATTGATAATGTACCTTTGGTGGCTGCCAGTTTAGGGATGTTCTCTGAGGGCACCGATGATCAATTATGGCACTTTATAGCCTATTCGGCAGGCACCGGTGGTAGTATGCTAATTATTGGTTCGGCTGCTGGAGTCGTGGCCATGGGCATGGAGAAAATTGACTTCTTTTGGTATTTTAAAAAAATATCATGGTTGGCCCTTATTGGGTTTTTAGCTGGGTCCGTTGTATTTATAGCTACCAGAAGCGTATTCTAGATACTTAATTTAACAAATAGGCGTTATTACTTTAACAAAATTCAAACTATGTTGAACGTTTTATTACAAGATACAGCTCAAGATGGGGCTGAATTAGTGACGGATGGGGAACAAATTGAGAAAACCCTTTCCATTATTGAGCTTATTACTAGTGGGGGATTGGCCGGTCAAATAATTATTGCCCTACTTTTCGTTCTGCTCATTGTGGCTATTTATATTTATTTTGAACGCATTTTTGCCATTAAGGAAGCATCTAAAGTGGATGCCAATTTCATGAATCAAATAAAGGATCATGTCACTCATGGGAAAATAGAATCTGCCCAATTGTTATGTGCTCAAGTAAATTCACCAGTTTCAAGACTCATTAATAAGGGCCTTTCTCGTATAGGGAAACCTCTTGAAGATATCAATACGGCCATAGAAAATGCAGGACGTCTTGAAATTTATGGTCTTGAGAAGAACGTAAGTGTTTTGGCAACTATTTCTGGTGCAGCACCTATGATAGGTTTTCTTGGTACCGTTATTGGAATGATATTAGCCATATTCGAGCTTGCAAATGCCGGAGGGACCATTGAGATGGATACTTTAGCGAGTGGACTATACACGGCAATGACAACAACAGTCGCTGGATTGATAGTGGGTATTGTAGGTTACATTGCTTATAATCATTTAGTAGTAAGAACGAATAAAGTGGTGTACCAAATGGAAGCTAATTCCTTGGAATTCTTGGATCACTTGAACGAACCAGTGTAGTATGGATATTAGAGGTAGAAATAAAGTCACGCCAGAATTCAATATGTCGTCCATGACAGATATTGTATTCTTGCTATTGATATTTTTTATGATCGCTTCAACATTGGTCACTACAAATGCCATTGATATCCTATTGCCAAAAGCCAGTGGCAAAACCGAAAACAAGAAATCGGTAGCGGTCAGCATTACGAAGGACTTGAATTATTATATAGACCAAAAACTAGTGGGTTCCAGTGTCTTGGAGAATGAGTTACTGAAAGCTTTGTCTAATCAAGAAAAACCAACTATTGTGTTGAGGGCAGAGAAATCGGTTCCGGTTGAGAATGTAGTGAAGGTAATGGATATAGCAAATAGAAATAAACTCAAGGTTATCTTGGCGGTAAAGCCTAATTAAATAAGGAATGAAATATTTCGAGACCAAACATGAGAGGGATTCGGCTAAGATCACGGCATTGTTTACTGTGATCATAGTACTTCTCTTGTTCATCGTTGGTCAGACATATTTAGACCCGCCTGAGGAGTATGGTGTTGCCGTAAACTTTGGGACAACAGATTTTGGTAGTGGTCAGGTTCAACCAAAAGAGCCCATAAAATCTACACCACAAGAAGTAAAAGAAGTGCCAAATGAACCTGTTGAAGAAGTGACTCCTCAAGAAGAGGCCAAAGTTGAAGAATCTACTCCAGCAGAAACTAAAGCTGAAGAGGTTTTAACTCAAGAGAATGCCGAGGAAATTGCTATGAAAAAGCAAAAGGCAAAAGAAGCAGCAGCGCAAAAAGCAAAAGAGGAAGCTGAAAGAAAAGAGAAAGCCGAGGCAGAACGTAAAGAACAAGCTAAGAAAGAAGCAGCTGAAAAAGAGCGCAAAGCCAAAGAGGCTAAAAAGAAAGCTCTTGATGAGATGATGGGTGGTTTTAATACGTCTGATGGGTCTGCTTCAGGTAGTGAAGGTGATGATGATTCTCCAGGCGATAAGGGCCAGATAGATGGTAATCTATATGCCAATAGCTATTATGGTCAGCCAGGATCGGGTGATGGAGGCTTAGGTTACGGACTTAAGGGGAGAGGTAAAGCTAAGTATATAACGCAAAAGCAAGATTGTAACGAAGAGGGTATGGTGATCGTTAAGATCATAGTTAATAGGGATGGAAAGGTTATTGAAGCGATTCCCGGTGTTAAAGGAACCACTAATAAGGAAGCATGTTTACTTAATCCTGCAAAAAAAATTGCACTGTCCCATAAATGGCGGCCAGATCCTAAAGCACCATCAAAACAAATCGGTTTTGTCAAGGTAAACTTCAAATTAGGCCAATAACTCACATGACATATAAGGATACCATTCAATGGATGTTCTCACAACTACCAATGTATCAAAGACAGGGTGCATCAGCCTATAAAAAAGACTTGTCAAATACAATTGATCTTGCAAATCATCTTAATAATCCAGAGAGAGAATTCAAATCTGTTCATGTAGGAGGTACCAATGGCAAGGGTTCTACGAGTCACATGTTAGCCTCTGTTTTACAAGAGTCCGGGTATACCGTTGGATTATATACATCACCACATTTAAAGGATTTTCGGGAACGTATCAAAATTAACGGTAAGGAAATAAGTAAGCAGTTTGTCATCGGATTTATACGAAGAAATAAAACTTTTTTTGAAACTAATTCATTATCATTTTTCGAAATGACCGTTGGTATGGCATTTGAATATTTCGCAAAAAAGAATGTTGATATCGCCATTATTGAAGTAGGGCTTGGTGGTCGTTTGGATTCAACGAATATTATAACCCCTGTAGTTTCTGTGATCACGAATATAGGATTGGATCATACTCAATTTTTAGGGGATACTTTAGAAGAAATTGCTTTTGAAAAGGCAGGAATCATCAAAAATAATGTTCCTGTTGTTATAGGGGAATCGAACAAAGCAACGAAACCTATTTTTGAAAGAATTGCCAAAGAGCGGAAAACTAAATTATTTTTTGCCGACGAAGGCGACAAGAAATTGTATCAAAGTGATTTAAAGGGTAATTATCAAAACAGCAATATCAAGACTGTTTTACAAACAGTTACTGAATTGCAAAAACAAGGATACAATATATCTTTGTCACATATTAAAAATGGCTTGTTAAAGGTGATTACTAATACTGGTTTAAGAGGTCGTTGGCAGGTGCTTCAAAGTAGTCCAAAAGTTATCTGCGATATTGCTCATAATAAAGAAGGATTGAGCTATACCATCGATCAATTGATCAATGAAAATTACAAAAAGCTTCATATGGTATTGGGCTTTGTGAATGATAAGGATCTGGGTCCCATAATTCAATTATTCCCTCGTGAAGCGGTCTATTATTTCTGCAAACCAAATATAGAAAGGGGAATGGATGTTAAGGAATTGGAACAGTCATTTATTCAAAAAGGATATAAAGGTCAAGCATATACAAGTGCAAAAGAAGCCTACGACAAAGCGATGAATAACGCAGATGTAAATGATATAATTTATGTCGGTGGAAGCACTTTTGTAGTCGCCGAGATTATTTGATTTTTTTAATAAAAAAGTTTTCTATAAAGGAAAACTAATCTATATTTGCATTCCAATATTTGGGGCGCATAGCTCAGTTGGTTCAGAGCACTTGGTTTACACCCAAGGGGTCGGGGGTTCGAATCCCTCTGCGCCCACAAAAAAAATCTACATTTTGATGTAGATTTTTTTAGTTGAAGGCATTCTTTTTGTCGTAATTTTAAAGAAATATTGGGTCATTAACTCAGTTGGTTTAGAGTGTTACCTTGACAGGGTAGAAGTCACTGGTTCGAATCCAGTATGACCCACATCAAGCAGGAAATCCACATCGAAAGATGTGGATTCTTTATTTTCTCGAATCTGAAACGTAGTTTTAAGATTCAGTAGAAAATATAGAATACAGCACGAAGTGTTGTGATTTTCTATTTGCAGAAGCGGTTCTGTTCTGGATGAACGCTAGTTAATCCAGTCATGAATTAAAAAGGGTTCACGACTAAAAGTGGTATAGGGATATTTTTGCAGAAGCGGTGCTGTTCTGGATAAACGCTAGTTAATCCAGTATGACTCGCTAAAGTCTCGATATTTTTTGTTAAATCAGATCCAGCACGCGCTCCAGTGCCATGCCTCGAGACCCTTTGATAAGAATTTCTGAATCTTCAAAGTCAACCGATGTAATGTCATTCTTGAAGTCTGCAAACGATTTGAAATAGCTAACGTTTTTGGCAGTTGATAGTGTCGTATTGAAATTCTCGCCTATAAGATATACTTTATCAAATGCGAGATTTTCAATTAGATCCACAATATTCTGATGCTCTTTAGTACTTTCTTTGCCTAGTTCAAACATATCACCAAGTATAACTGTCTTATTCTTGGCTGAACTTCGAGCAAAATTATCTAATACTACAATCATACTGCTCGGATTTGCATTATAGGCATCGAGTATGATCTTGCTACTTCCTTTAGTGATTATTTGTGATCTATTGTTCGTAGGTATATACGCCTCGATAGCATCTTTTATGTCATTCAATGCAACATTGAAATACTTACCTATCAATATGGCAGCCGCTATGTTGGTGAAATTATAAGTGCCAATGAGTTTGCTATTAATAATGACATCTTCAACAGCAATTTTGATGAAGGGGTCTACACCGATCATTTCAATTTTATAGAAGTCATTATTGCTTTGGCTATATCCGAATTTCTTGATATACGGGGCGAGTTTTTCTTTCTGAAAGTTATCATCAGCATTGAGGAACACATATTTTTTCTCGTTTAACAAATAATCATAGAGTTCGCTTTTGCCTTTAATAACTCCTTCAATACCACCGAATCCCTCCAAATGGGCTTTACCAAAATTGGTGATGTAACCATAATCTGGTTGCGCAATCTGGCAAAGTGACTCGATCTCCTTAAGATGATTAGCGCCCATTTCTACGATGCCCATCTCAGTTTGTTGGGACATTGATAAAAGTGTTAACGGAACGCCGATATGATTATTCAGATTACCTTTTGTAGCTACGGTTTTGTATTTTTTAGCAAGAACCATATGTATCAGTTCCTTGGTTGTAGTCTTGCCGTTACTTCCAGTCAATGCAACAATTGGGAGATTCAAATAGTTCCTATGAAAGGTTGCTAATGCTTGTAACGTTTCAAGAACATCATGCACTACGATGATGTTTTCTCGGCTTGCATATTTTTTTTCATCGATTACGGCATGAGATGCTCCTGTTTTCAAGGCTTCTAAAGCAAATTCATTACCATTGAAGTTGTCACCTTTCAAGGCAAAGAACATCACGTCTTTTGAGATTTTTCTCGTATCTGTTGAAATGCCATTACTGTTCAGGAAGAGTTGGTGAAGCTGTTCAATTCTCATAAAATAAATGTAATAAAAAAGTCCTAACTATTACGCTAGGACTTTCTTTATGTTAAAAGGCAGAAAATTAATTTCTTGCTTTCTTGTTCTTTGTCTTGGATTTTGAACCAACTCTTGACATTGCACATCTAAAGCCGATATAATCCGTTGCCATATCTTGTGGGAAATAGCGTCTCTGAGCTGGATCTAACCAAAATGCCCTGTCTTTCCATGATCCACCTTTATAAACTCTCGCTTCGTCATTGATCAAGGAAGTTCTCTTATCGGATTTGTCATATTCACGAACCATATTTCCAAATGTATCTGCATCTACTTTATGTCGTGGTGCATTGTACATTTTATTTGTTCCATTGTTATCGGTATCTCCATCTTCATCATTGAATCCTTCAAATTGACGTGATGAACTTTTATCACCATCTCTAAAGTTCCTATTATCACTTGTAGAGAAATTAGCTCTTAAATATGTTTCAGCTTCACCAATAGGAATTTGTTGAACTTGACCAGGAAGGTTTATTGCTACGATCTTACCATTTGACAATGTATCATAAATAATGGAATCGACTCTTACGACAGAAACTTTTCCATCTTCACCAATTGCATTCTTAGTATATACGTTTCCTCGGTAATAGTTGAAGTCATTATACTCGTCATCAACAATCGGTCGGTAAACATCCGCAACCCATTCGGCTACATTACCAGCCATATCATAAAGGCCATGATCATTTGGATCGAATGATTTTACTTGAGCTGTAATATCAGCACCATCATCAGACCATCCAGCAATTCCGCCGTAATCACCCTTACCTTGTTTGAAGTTGGCTAATTGATCACCACGTTTCTTTCTATTACCATTACGTGTGTATTGTCCATCCCAAGGATATTTTTTACGTCCTCTGTAGGTATTGTAGCTTCTTAATTCACTTAAGCCTAAAGCTGCATATTCCCACTCTACTTCTGTAGGTAGTCTATAAAAAGGAGAAACAATTCCTGATTCCCTTCTTGCATATTTGTTAATTTCTTCGCCGGCAGCATTTGTTTGAGTTTTACGTTTTCCACCAGATAATACCTCTTCATTACCTCCAAAAGTTTCAGTAGGTGCGTTGATATAGGTATCTGTACTAAAGTTAGATTCAGCTGATGCATCGGTTAAATGAGCATCTCTTTTAAGATATCCATTTTGCTCCAAATAAAGTTCATTAACTCTATCGGTTCTCCAAGTGGCAAATTCCGTTGCCTGAATCCAACTTACCCCAACTACTGGATATTCTGCATATCCTGGGTGACGCAAATAGTTATTGGTCATTACCTCGTTGTATCCTAATCGATTTCTCCAAACAAGAGTATCAGGTAAGGCACCTTTGTAGATCTCCTTAAAATTAGGATCTCCAGGAGGATAAATTCTTTTTAACCAATCTAGATACTCTAGGTACATTAAATTGGTGACCTCAGTTTCATCCATATAGAATGATTGAACATGTTGTTGGTTAGGGTTGTTGTTCCAGTCATGCATAACATCATCCTGAACGCGGCCCATTGTAAATGTACCACCTTCAACAAATACCAAACCAGGAGCTGTTTCTTGTTCCTTGAATTGTGTATTGTATTGAAAACCGCCATCTTTAGCATTAATTTGCCAACCTGTGGCTCTCGAACTGTTCTTAGATGAAGAGGAATTTTTACTGCAACTAGCAACGACTATTGAAAGCGTTAAAACTAGTAAGGTCTTGAATGTTAAGACTTTTTTCATATCCATAATTTTAAGTAAGTCAAATATTTTTGGTGACGCAATATAGTAATTAAAGGTAAATCGCCAAGCTTTATTTAATAAAAACACACAAAAAAAGTGTATTTCATCCTATTTTTCAAACATTACAACGGACTTTTCGCCCATTTTCGTGTTGAAATCTGCTATACTAACGAACTTAATATCTATTTATTATCGTAAATTTGAATCTTAATATTAATTATTGAATATCAAACCATACTAACCCACAATAATTAACGTTTATTACGCAATGAAGAAGATAATTTTACTATTTGCCTTAATTACTTTCCTGCCCCTTTTTTCTCAACAAGATACATTTACTATAAATTGGGATGGAACTAAAGTGCTGGGATCTGTCAATACGCGTATTGAATTACCGGGGTTTCAAGAGAGTGAATTTGGTTTTGATTATGATCGTGGATTAACATTCGTCAAGCAATGGGAATCTGATAGACGTGTGAATGAGAATTCTATACAGATCACGAATATTCTATATTCCAATATGTCAAGATCCCAATTAAAAGATCTGAATGTTGATTTAATACCTTCTCAAATAGTCTATAAATTAGTGAATTCAAGTGCTAGAGGATCTAATTATGTGTATTTCGAATTATCCCCAATAATCAATCAGAATGGTAATTTCAAAAAGGTTACGTCCTTTACAATAAAGTATGACTATGCATCTAATGTTCGTGGTATTGGCATTAGTGCGCGGGATATCTCGAATTCGGTATTGCGCAGTGGCTCTTGGTATCGTTTTTATGTCGAACAATCCGGTGTACATAGGATCTCTAAAGGATTTTTAGAAGGTTTAGGAATTGACTTGAATAATATAGACCCTAAGACCATAAAAATATTTGGTAATGGAGGAAGAATGCTACCATTATTGAATTCTGAGCCTTACCCGATAGATCTGCAGGAAAATGCGATTCAGCTCGTTGGTGAAGAGGATGGAGAATTTGATAATGAGGATCATATACTTTTCTATGCCGAAGGCCCAATTAATTTCAATCAGGAGAGTATTACGCATGTCAATGCGTTTACCGATAAATCATATTATTACGTCAATATTAGTGCAGGTGAAGGAAAAAGAATAGTCCCATTGAACCAACCAACTGGCACTCCAGACATGAATATCAATACATACTCATCATATCAACATCATGAAATTGACGATTTCAATATCGTGAAGTTAGGTAGGCGATGGTTTGGAAATCGCTTCAACATTGACAATGAGCAGAGTTTTGAGTTTAATTTTCCAGATCTTATTACCTCGGAGCCCATAAATTTAAGGGTATTCGCTGCTGCCATTTCAGAAACCCCAACGACAATGGATGTTAGTATCAATGGGAGTAATGTTACAACCTTTTCTTTTATAGGCATTAACGACCCCATATTAGCGGATGGTGAATCTTTTGATGGCAGTGTCAATTCTAATTCTTCGACAATTAATATTGGATTGAATTACAACAACAACGGTAATCCTAGTGCATTGGCATATCTTGATTTTATTTCATTGGAAGGCACTAGCCAATTGAATTATTCTGGAGTACAATTCATTTTCAAGAATTATGAAGTGGCTCAAGCAACAGGAGTGGCTCAATACAGTGTCTCCAATGCCTCCAATGTTTCAGAGGTTTGGGATATTACGGATATTTATAATGTCAGGAATGTCATAAATGTGGATGCTGATTCCAACTTCAGTTTTACTGCAGCAATGGGTTCACAGAAAGAATATATAGCAGTGGATCCTTCAGATTATTATGCACCTTCGAGAGATACTAATGTCACCGTTGCCAATCAGGATTTAAAAGGGACGCTTTTTGAGGATTCTCAAGGTCAATTTCAAGATCTTGATTATATAATTGTCACGAGAAATGATTTCGTTGCGCAAGCTAATAGACTCGCCGATATAAATAGAGCACAATATGGTTTGACTGTTAAAGTGTTGACCTTGGAACAAATCTATAACGAATTCAGCTCAGGAAATCCTGATGTTGGAGCCATCAGGAATATGGTAAAATATGTGTATGATAATGCTAGCGTTCCTGAAAATAGATTGAAGTATTTATGCCTTTTTGGAGATGCGTCATATGATTATAAGGATAGAATAGCACGTAACACAAATATCGTTCCCTCATGGCATGCCTATAGTAGTTTTAATCTAACCAATTCATTTATATCAGATGATTTTTATGGAATGATGGACGACAATGAAGGCTCAATGCTTTCTTCTGACAGACTGGATATAGCGGTAGGGCGTGTTCTTGCTGAAACGCCTCAACGTGCCAAGGAGGTCGTCGATAAAGTAGAATTGTATTACCAAAAGGAATCTTATGGGAGCTGGAGAAATAATTTCCTGGTAGTATCTGACGATGTTGATGTTTATTGGGAAGAAGTCCTGCAGAGGACTACTAATGAAATTGCTGATGAAGTTACCACCGAAAAACCATTCATCAATGCCATAAAAGTACATTCTGATTCTTATATACAAGAAGCATCGGCAGGAGGTGACCGTTATCCAGAGGTAACAAAAGCCATGTCCGACGCGATTGAAGTCGGTGCCTTGGTGGTAAATTATTTTGGGCACGGTGGTGAAGATGGACTCGCCAAGGAACGGATCTTCGAGCAGCCAGACGCTCAAAATCTTCGAAACATCTGCAAATTCAATTGTTTTGTAACTGTTACTTGTGAGTACACCAAGTTCGATAACCCTGATCGTCCTACGGCAGGAGAATATACCTACTGGAATAAAGATGGAGGCGCAATAGGATTAATTACTACTACACGGCAAATATTTGTTACTACAGGCGTTACGTTCAACAGAACCTTAAGTAAGTATTTGTTTGCTTATAATTCTGATGAATACCCATCTATGGCTGAATCACTTCGTTTAACGAAGATAGATCCTTCAGTATCCAACATTAACCAGAAAAGATTAGTGTTCTTTATTGGGGATCCAGCCATGAAATTGGCGTTTGCCAAACCAAATATTAGACTTTCTAAGATCAATGATGTACCCATTGGGCAACCCACAGACACTTTAAAAGCACTAAGTAGAATCAAGATCGAAGGCGAAGTAGTTGACATATCTGGTAATTTAGTTATCGATTATAATGGGATTCTCTCTGCTTCAATTTACGATAAGAATATCGATAGGCAGACCTTGGCAAATGATCGAACAAGGCAAAACCAAAATGGTACAGGTCCAATTATTAAATTAGATTATAAGACCTTGGGTGAAATTATCTTCAGAGGTCAAGCAACCATCGTTAACGGATTATTTACATTTGAATTTGTGGTACCACGAGATATTGGTATTCCAATAGACAATGGTCGTATTAGTTTTTATGCTAAAACGGAGAATCCATTGGGTGATCAAGCTGGTGTTAGTACGGATATATTGGTTGGTGGTATAAATGAGAATGCTCCCGAAGATAATGTTGGCCCGACCATTCAACTATATATGAACGATGAAAATTTTGTGTCCGGCGGAATAACAAATGAATCACCGACATTATTGGCTAAACTTGAAGATGAAAACGGAATGAATACTGCAAGCGGCATTGGTCACGATATTGTTGCCACTATAGACGGTGACGAAACCAATCCTTTTGTCTTGAACGACTATTACGAAACGGAATTAGATGTCTACCAAAGAGGTACAGTTTCTTACGCTTTTAGGGATTTGGAACCTGGAATACATACTCTGACCTTAAAAGCTTGGGATGTATATAATAACTCATCTACTCAAGAAATTCAGTTTGTAGTATACGATAAAGACCAAGAACTCGTTATCAACAACGTATTGAACTACCCAAATCCATTTATTAATTACACAGAATTTTGGTTCAATCACAATAGTTCAGATGCTTTAGACGTTTCGGTACAGGTATTCACTGTTTCTGGGAAATTAGTAAAAACCATCAATGGTCAAACAAATGCTAGTGGTAAAGCCACGAGTTCTTTATCGAGAAACCTCGTGTGGGACGGCAAGGATGATTTTGGTGATCGAATCGGAAAAGGAGTCTATGTTTATAAATTGACAGTAAGGTCAAATCAGTTGAATAAAACGGTTGAAAAGTATGAGAAACTTGTCATCCTGTAATAAAAATATATATTTGTTAAACAAAACAACCCAATGAAAAATAGAATTTTAATAGCCATTACATTGGTTTTGGCATATCAAGCCAATGCCCAAGAAACTATCGTTTTTGACAATCAATCAACAGTAATAACGACAGCAGTACCATTTTTACTTATAGCCTCGGATGCTCGTGCTGCGGGCATGGGTGATATTGGAGTTGCAACCTCTGCCGATGGATTTTCACAACAATGGAATCCTTCAAAATATGCATTTTCAGAAGCAAAATCAGGTATCGGAGTGAGCTACACCCCTTATCTAAGTAAATTAGTAAATGATATATTTCTTGGTAGTGTTACCTACTTCAATAAGCTAGACGAAAGAAGTGCATTTGCTGCTAGTTTTAGGTATTTTTCCTTGGGAGAGATAGAAATAGTTCAAGATGAATTTTCTGAAGCTTTAATTGAAAAGCCAAATGAACTAGCAATTGATGCTTCTTACTCTTTAAAATTAAGTGATCAATACTCAATGGCAGTTGCATTACGTTATTTGCGGTCTGACCTAAAAATTCAAGCTGTTGATGAAAGTGCGAAAGCAGCTGGATCATTTGCTGTGGATATAGCAGGATATTATCAAACTGAAGAATTAGCCTTGAACGATTTTAATGGTCGTTGGAGAGCTGGTTGGGCAGTTCAAAACCTTGGGCCAAAAATCAAATACGATGATGGTGGTAGAGAGAATTTCTTACCAACAACATTACGATTGGGTGGTGGATTCGATTTTATTTTCGATGAATACAATAAATTGGATCTTTCAGCTGAGTTTTCAAAACTTTTAGTGCCAACTCCACCAATAAGAGGTTTCGTTGATACGAATGGAGACGGAACACAAGATGCGGACGAACCAACGATTATTGTGGCAGGTAAAGATGACGACGTAAACTTTATTACTGGCGTGTTCCAATCCTTCGGCGATGCACCGGGAGGATTTAGTGAAGAGTTAAAGGAAATTACATGGGCACTGGGAGCGGAGTACAGTTATCAGGATTCCTTTGCATTAAGAACAGGATATTTTCATGAAAGTGATGAAAAAGGAGCTCGTCAGTTCTTTGCTTTAGGGGCAGGGTTCAAGTATACGACCATTAACATTGACCTTTCGTATTTATTCTCAGCTTCAAAAGTGCAAAGTCCACTAGAAAATACACTTAGATTCTCACTTACCTTTAATTTTGGCGATGGTGAGTATAGTGAATACTAGAAAACATAAATCATTCTAACACATAAAAACTATTGTTTATCTAGACAATAGTTTTTTTGTTTAATGGAGTTTCATATTTTTAATCTAGAAACCTAATTATGAAAGAAGTAAAAATAGAATCTACATTATACGTGTATGATGATGTTGAAAAATTGCCTGAGGATGTTCAAAGACTTATGGCCGAAGCACATATAATTAGGTTAAAGGCTTATGCCCCGTATTCTAATTTCCTGGTAGGCGCAGCTCTATTGTTGGATACTGGGGACATAGTTTCTGGTAACAATCAAGAAAACGCTTCTTATCCGTCAGGTCTTTGTGCAGAACGAACAGCAATTTACTATGCTGGGGCACAGTATCCTGATTCCAAGATTCTTAAAATGGCATTAACAGCTGGCTCTGCTAAATCGCAAACAGCGACTCCTATTCCCCCATGTGGTGCATGCAGACAAGCTATTGCCGAGTATGAAGTCAAGCAAGACGCACCCATCGAAATTTATTTTATGGGAGTGACTGGAAAAGTGGCTAAATCCAATTCATTGTCCGACTTATTACCATTGATTTTTGACAGATCCGTACTTAAGTAATCGATTACTCAAAATACCAAGCTATATTTTTACTTTAATTACTATTATGTTACATTTGTTATTCGCTTTTAAAAAGATAGAAGATTGAAAAAAATAACGAAAGAAACTTACCTCAAATGGTATGAGGATATGTTGTTTTGGAGAAAGTTCGAAGATAAACTTGCTGCTGTTTATATTCAACAGAAAGTAAGAGGGTTTCTTCACCTTTACAACGGTCAAGAAGCAGTATTGGCAGGAGCCTTGCATGCGATGGACCTTACCAAAGATAAAATGATCACGGCATATCGTAATCATGTGCAACCTATCGGAATGGGAGTGGACCCAAGACGTGTTATGGCAGAGCTATTTGGAAAAGCTACTGGAACATCACATGGAATGGGTGGCTCAATGCATATTTTTTCGAAAGAGCATAGGTTTTATGGCGGTCATGGTATTGTTGGTGGGCAAATCCCTTTAGGTGCTGGAATCGCATTTGGCGATAAGTACCACAATAGGGATGCAGTGACTTTATGTTGTTTTGGAGATGGTGCTGCAAGACAAGGGTCTTTGCATGAGACCTTCAACTTAGCAATGTTGTGGAATCTTCCTGTTGTTTTCGTTTGTGAAAATAATGGGTATGCCATGGGAACTTCAGTAGAGCGTACAGCTAACCATACAGAAATCTGGAAATTAGGACTTGGCTATGAAATGCCATGTGGCCCTGTGGATGGTATGAACCCTGTTAAAGTCGCTGAAGCTTTTGACGAGGCTATTCAAAGAGCTCGTAAAGGCGGCGGACCAACATTCTTGGAATTAAAAACATATAGATATCGAGGACACTCGATGAGTGATGCACAGCATTATAGAACAAAAGATGAGGTTAAAGAGTACAAGAAAATAGACCCAATTACACAGGTAAAAGACATTATTCTGGAAAAGAAGTATGTCACTGAAAAAGATATAGAAGTAATTGATAAACGCGTTAAGGACTTGGTAAAAGAATGTGAGCAGTTTGCAGAAGATTCTCCGTATCCAGATGTCAATCAATTATATGATATGGTATATGAACAAAAAGACTATCCATTTTTACAACACAAACTTTAAGTTATGGCAGAAGTAATCAATATGCCGCGTTTGAGCGATACAATGGAAGAAGGCACTGTGGCAACATGGCTGAAAAAAGTCGGTGATACAATAAGTGAAGGTGATATTCTTGCTGAGATCGAAACCGACAAGGCCACTATGGAATTTGAATCATTTTATGAAGGAACACTACTTCATATTGGTGTTCAAGAAGGAGAAACCACAAAAGTAGATGAGCTTTTAGCTATTATAGGTGACAAAGGAGAAGATATTTCCGGTCTCTTGAATTCGAATGCATCAACTTCTACCGATGTTGAAGATAAAAAGGAAGACGTCACTGAAGATAATTCAGAAGAATCTGAAAAAGCAACAACGAGTCAATCATTCGAAATACCTGATGGTGTTATAGTGGTAACAATGCCTCGCCTAAGTGATACTATGGAAGAAGGAACCGTGGCAACATGGTTGAAGAACGTTGGCGACCATGTAGACGAAGGTGATATACTTGCAGAGATAGAAACAGACAAGGCCACGATGGAATTCGAGTCGTTTCAATCAGGAACTTTATTATTTATTGGTTTGCAAGAAGGTGAATCGGCAAAAGTAGATGCTTTACTAGCGATCATAGGTCCAAAAGGAACAGATGTTTCCAGTGTTGCTAAGAATTATATTGTTGAGTCCGCTGGTAAAGAAGAAACTTCAAAACAGGAGGTCTCAATATCTGAAACATCTCCGGCAGAATCAAAGCCTGCTGCAATTATGACTTCCGGCACCTTTGAGGCATCCCATAATGTTAGGTTGTTTGTATCACCATTGGCAAAGAAACTGGCAGAAGATAAGGGTATTAGCCTTTCACAAGTTCATGGTACTGGAGAAAACGGAAGAATTATCAAAAGAGATATTGAGAATTTCACACCAAGATCCGCAGCACCAATATCAAGTTCTGCAAGTGTCGCTAAATTCGTGGCTTCAGGGCAGGAGGATTTTGATGAGATCAAGCATTCTCAAATGCGAAAGGTCATTGCCAAACGTTTAGCAGAGTCCAAGTTTTCTGCACCACATTATTACCTGAATGTAGAATTCGACATGGAAAATGCCATGGCTTTCAGGGTACAGTACAATACATTGCCTGATACCAAAATATCATATAACGATATGATAGTTAAAGCATGTGCATTGGCACTTCGTCAGCATCCGCAGGTTAATTCACGATGGTACGATGACAAGATGCAATTGAATAACCATGTACATATTGGTGTCGCTGTTGCGGTTGAAGATGGGCTAGTTGTGCCTGTTGTAAGATTTGCCAATGAGCAAACCCTGCCACAAATTAATTCAGCAGTCAAAGATTATGCTGGTCGCGCAAGAAATAAGAAATTGACGCCTCAAGAGATGGAAGGAAGCACGTTTACCATTTCGAATCTTGGAATGTTTGGTATTGAGAGTTTTACGTCCATTATCAATCAGCCAAATTCAGCTATCATGTCGGTTGGGACTATCGTAGAAAAACCTGTTGTGAAAGACGGTCAGATAGTGGTCGGTCATACAATGAAACTAACTATGGCATGCGATCACAGAACGGTGGATGGTGCTACAGGGGCACAATTCCTTCAGACATTACAAGGATACATCGAGAATCCGGTGACAATGTTGATATAAAGAATCTTTGTATAATAAGTATCAAATCAAATCCCGCTTCGTGCGGGATTTTTTTATCTTTAGTGCCACAGATAAATTCAAGAAGAATTATGAGTAAGAATATTATTATTACGGGTACGAGTCGTGGTATAGGATTTGAATTAGTCCAAATTTTCGCGAATCTAGGACATAATGTTTTAGCGCTTTCTAGAAATGAACGACCTGTAAATAACTTGCATTTTGATAATATAACCTCATTCTCCTTTGACCTCAATGAAACATTAGACTATAAGAAGGTTTCGGAATTCGTTGAATCGGAATGGAAGCAGGTTGATATACTCATAAATAATGCTGGAACTTTGCTCAATAAGCCCTTTGCAGAGACGACTATGGAGGACTTTGATAATGTATTTAGAACCAATGTTTTTGGCGTTTCAGAAATGATCAGAACAGTTATTCCCTTTATGAACGCAAGTGGTCATGTTATAAGCATTAGTTCGATGGGAGGTGTTCAAGGAAGTTTGAAATTTCCTGGTCTATCTGCATACAGCTCTAGTAAAGCTGCAGTAATAACTTTAACAGAGTTATTGGCTGAAGAATATAAGGAATCAGGTCCTTCATTTAATGTATTAGCCTTAGGCGCTGTACAAACTGAAATGCTGGAAGAGGCTTTTCCTGGATATAAAGCACCTATTTCTGCAGAGAAAATGGCAAAATATATCACTGATTTTTCTATCAATGGAAATGAATTCTATAATGGGAAATTACTTCAAGTATCGTCAAGTACTCCTTAAAGGATGAGTAAGCATGAATGTATAATAATATAATCCAAAATTTGTAATGCAACAAACCACTAATACCATCTTGATGATTCGTCCTATTAATTTTAGGATGAATGAACAAACTGCAGTTAATAATTACTATCAGAAAGTGATAGAAAATGGAACCCCTGAGGCGGTAAATGCCAAAGCGCAACAAGAATTTGATGCTTATGTAGAAAAGCTTCGTGGTATTGGAGTGAATGTAGTTGTTGTTAGTGATACGGAGGAGTATGACACACCTGATTCGATCTTTCCAAATAATTGGATTTCTTTTCACCAAGATGGGCGTGTTGCTTTGTACCCAATGTTTGCTGAAAATAGGCGCCATGAAAGACGGGAAGATGTGTTGTATGCCCTAGAAGATGAAGGTTTTTCTATTGAAAATATTTATGATTATCGCGATGCTGAAGATGAAGACTTGTTCTTAGAAGGTACAGGAAGCCTTGCATTGGATCGTGTGAATAAGAAAGCCTATTGCGCCTTGTCACCGCGAGCGGACGAGGAACTATTTATACAGTTTTGCGAGGATTTTGAGTTCTCACCGGTGCTCTTTACGGCGAATCAAACAGTAGACGGAAAGCGCATGGCTATTTATCATACCAATGTGATGATGTGCTTAGGCGAGACTTTTGCCGTGATTTGCTTGAATAGTATAGATGACAAGAAAGAGCGAAAGAATGTTATCCAGCATCTAGAAGAAGATGGTAAGGAAGTGATTCGTATTACCGAAGAACAAGTGAATAAATTTGCTGGTAATATGTTACAAGTAAAAGGGAAAGATGATAAACTCTATACTATTATGAGTCAGGCAGCTTACGATTCCTTGAGTAAAGCCCAGATAAGTATTTTAGAGAAACATTGTGATATTTTGTCAAGTTCTCTAGATACTATTGAAGCCTGTGGTGGTGGCAGTGCTCGATGTATGATGGCTGAGGTATTCTTACCTAAGACTTGATTTTACCTAAGAAGATTGTTTAAACTGTTGTGTCGCGAAGCTACTCAAAGATAAAGACTTTGTCTTAGGGAGTTCTACATAGAATTTACTACCCACATTTACTGCGCTTTCTACCCAAATACGACCTTTATTAAGCTCAACGAGTTCTTTACAAATGGTCAAACCTAGACCAGTACCTTTTTCCTCTTTAGTACCAATTGTAGTGAACGAATTACTTTTAAATATCTTATCTAGGTTTTCTTGGGAGATACCAACACCAGAATCTTCAATACATATCAGCGATTTACCATCGTTTATGGAGTTGGATATTGTGATTACATCGCCGTTCTTCGAAAACTTCACCGCATTGGCCAAGAGGTTTTGGATAATGATCTCTACCATACTTTTATCAGCATAAACGAAATCGCGTTGGGAATCATCTATCAGGATGATTTTCTTGCTTTCAATTTTTTGCTCCACTAATTTGATCTTGACCTGGAAAACGGATTGAATGTCAAATAACTCCGGTTTAGGTTCTAAGGATTCCATTTGCGATTTAGACCAATTCAATAAATTGAATAATAACAATGAGGCACTATTGGCATTCTCACTAAGTTCTGGCACCAAATGTTCAAATTCTTCCTTCGTGATACTTTCTTCATTCAAGAGATCCAAGAATCCTTTGATGGAGGTTATTGAATCCTTCAAATCATGAGAGACTATCGAGAATAATTTATCTTTTACTTGATTGATCTCTTCCAAGTTCTTCGATTGACTTAGAATCTCTTCATTCTGCACTAGTATTTTGGCGTTTTTCTCTTCTAATTCATGTGTATAACGCAGTCGGCTTTTTCGTTTTAAATGGATGAGTAACAATATTGTAAGAGCAGTGATCACTAGGCCTATAAGACCGTAGTTAAGCAATTTGAGGTTATTGATTTTCTTGCTATTTGCCTGGTCCTTCGTTTCTTGTTTCTGGAGTAAACTTTCTTGCGATCTCTCTAATTCATAATCGTTATCGAATCTACCTACAGTTTTGAAATCTGCATTGTAGATACTGTCTTTGAGGTTTTGATATCTCCTTTGCCAAATGAAAGCCCCTTTAAATAGCCCTTTAATGGAATCTAACTGCATCAATAATTTATAATTACGTAATAGCTCTTTCTGATTATGGGTCTGCTTAGCAATAATATTGGCCTCATACAACTGTTTTTGAGCCACCTTATACTGTCCTTCTTGCAAATTAAGGTCTCCAATACTATTCAAGGTTTGAAGTAAACCGCTCTTGTTTTTTAGTTTCCTATTATATCTAAGCCCTCTAACTAAATAATCTGCGGCTTCGGTATATTCTCCAAGGTTCATGTACTCTTGACCTATTTTTGGAAGGATTTCACCTTGCAAGTTAGGGTCTTGATGTCCCTTCAAGAAATTAAAAACACGATCGTAATATTCTATGGATTTTCTATGATCTTTCTTTATGGAATAAAGAGAAGCAATATTTTTTAACGATGTGGATATGTCTAGGCTATCATTCAAGATTTGTCTTACATCCAAGGCCTTGAAATTATATTCAAGGGATTTATCCAATTCATTGGTATTATAATAGGCACTCGCCAAATTGTTATAAGCCGCACTTAGGTCTTTATTGAGGTCATTGCTTTCAAATACGCTAATGGCTGCAAGTGAAGATTCCATTCCTTTACGGTAGTTACCGCGTTTGATCTCGATCAGACCAACACCATTATTCACCTTGGCTATACCCAACGAATCATTGAGTGTTTCAAAAATCTCTTTCGATTTATTAAAATTATCAACGGCATTGAAATAATCATCCTTAGTGGAGAAAATAATAGCTTTATGAAAAATGGCTTCTGCAGTACCTTTTGAATATTTAAGGGTTTCAGATAATTGTTCACTTTGTTCAATGAACATTAATGCCTTATCATATTCGCCAGATTCGTATAGAAGTTTTATTAATTTTATTGACGTATTGACCTTAGCAGTGTCCGGTTTCTGGAACGCCAACTCTAGAGTGAGGTCATCTATCTCGTTGGTTTGTGAGTAACCAATGAGTAAAGACAATAGGGCAATTATAGTTAATACCTGTTTCATTAAAAAACAATGACTATTGTCTCCGCTAAAATATATCTGATACATCTAACAATGAGGGAATTGTTAGAGCCAATAACGGCTTCAGGGAGTTAGAGTCTTTAAGTGTCATTAATTCTGGGACGATTAATAGCTTATTTAAAACAAAAATTATAAAATCATTCTCGAAAAACGAATTTATAGGTTTTAATGCTCAAATATTAGTTAAAGAGCATCACTTTTTACAATAGTTTTTAACAACATTACCATTCGTCGATCAGAAAGAAGAAATCTGCGTTTTATCGATAATTCAACTTAGTTATTCGCCTATAAGAATTCAATGAAAGCCAGAATAATGAATAAAGGCATATACCAATAAAAGCTAATAAAATTATATCTTTGCCCCTTCAAATAAGAGCCAATAATGAGTCTTCAGGATACTTTAAGCAATCAAGTTATAAAAGCGATTCATAATCTGTATGGCGCTAAACTGGAAAGGATTGAATTTCAAGCCACTAGAAGAGAATTTCCAGGAGATATTACTATTGTGGTTTTTCCTATGCTCAGAGTTGTTAAAGGTAATCCAGTTCAGATTGGTCAGGCATTGGGTAATTATTTGGTGGATAATGTTGAGGATGTCACCGCATTCAATGTGGTAAAGGGGTTCTTGAATATCGAAATTGATGATAGGTACTACATCAATTTCTTCAACGCAGTAAAGAATGATAAGAATTATGGATTTGTAAGTCCAAAAGCTAATACGAAGGCCGTAATGGTCGAGTATTCGTCACCAAATACTAATAAACCATTGCATCTAGGGCATATCCGTAATAATATGTTGGGATATAGTGTCTCCGAAATCATCAAAGCATCGGGCACGAAAGTCTATAAAACCCAGATCATTAACGATCGAGGCATACATATCTGTAAAAGCATGTTGGCATGGAAACGTTACGGAAATGGTGAAACACCTGAAAGTACTGGATTGAAGGGTGATAAGCTGGTAGGTAATTACTATGTGAAATTCGATCAGGAGTATAAAAAGGAAATAAAGGAGATGGTATCGAAAGGCAAATCTGAAGACGATGCCAAGAAGCAAGCGCCTATCCTAATTGAAGCTCAGGTAATGCTACGAAAATGGGAAGCTGGAGATCATGATGTGGTGGCACTTTGGGAAATGATGAATGGTTGGGTTTATGAAGGGTTTGACATCACTTATAAGAGTCTAGGTGTCGACTTTGATACCTTGTATTACGAAAGTGAGACCTATCTGTTAGGAAAGGAATTCGTTGAAGAAGGGTTGAAAACAGGGGTATTCTTTAAAAAAGAGGATGGCTCTGTCTGGTGTGACCTGACAGAAGACGGTCTAGATGAGAAAATTGTACTACGATCAGATGGTACTGCCGTGTATATGACACAGGATATTGGTACGGCCATTCAACGTATAAAGGATCATCCCGATGTCGGTGGGATGGTCTATACCGTAGGGAATGAGCAAGATTACCATTTCAAGGTCTTATTCCTTATCTTGAAGAAACTGGGTTTCGAATGGGCAAAGAACCTCTATCACCTAAGTTATGGTATGGTGGATCTGCCTAGCGGTAAAATGAAAAGTCGGGAAGGTACTGTGGTTGACGCGGATGATCTGATCATTGAAATGGCGAGCACAGCCAAGGAAATATCTGAAGAATTAGGGAAATTAGAGGGGTATACTTCTGAAGAAAAGCAGGAACTCTACAGAACAATTGGTTTAGGGGCTTTGAAGTATTACATCTTGAAAGTGGACCCAAAGAAACGAATCTTGTTCAACCCGAAAGAATCCATTGATTTTCAGGGAAATACAGGGCCATTTATTCAATATACATACGCTAGGATACAATCTATTTTGCGCAAAGGGGATATAGATAGTTCTGTTAATGTGGAGGTGTCGTCCATGCACGAAAAAGAAAAAGAGCTCATCAAGCAACTACAAGTGTTTCCAGAAGTGATTCAGAATGCGGCGGAACAGCACAGTCCTGCCTTGGTTGCTAATTATACTTATGATCTGGTAAAGGAGTTTAACTCGTTCTATCAAAATGTATCTATTCTTGGAGCAAATAGCGAGGATGAAAAAATCTTTAGGGTACAACTCTCTCAAGTCGTTGCCAATACGATCAAGAACGCCTTTGGACTTTTAGGAATCAACGTGCCTGAAAGAATGTAATTATTGGAGTTTCGTTTAACGTATTCGTATAGGATTAGTTGTGTTGGTTAAGCATCTACATTAGTAAAAGAAAACGAACTAGAGGAAAATCCGTAGTCCCGAAGCGTCAGGATTCCGAGTATACATAGAACAAGCAATCCAATAAGACGTATAATAAACACAGTTTAAACGCACGAATTATTTGGTTTTTTCAATGCTTCTATATTTCAATGTAAGTGTAATTTTTCCTGTTTTCTGATCGGTTTTCCGCATTTTTTTGCGATCAATCGTGACATCACTGCCCGCAAAATTAAGTGGGATCCTGATACGGTCCATTTCAAATGAAACATCCAATTTCGTAGGGAGTACAGCCCGGCTATCTGGGTATGTAAGACTGAGTGTATAGGTGCCATCTTTTTTAGTGTTGATTTCGGCCCAAGTGATGCGTTGTTTCTGGGTGTCTATGTGCAAGTTGGCCACACTAAAATCTGCCTTATTATCTGATGGCAAAATAGAAATTGCCAATAGTGATGGTGACTGCCCTTCTACTTCACCTCGATCTATTGCCATAAATTGATACTCAAACAGTTCACTAAACGATAAATCTAATCCGCGTTTGGGAATAAGTACAAAACCTTCAGATGTGATGACTATATCCTCACCCTTTTTAAACGTCGCCTGCGCTTCCTTATCTGGCATTTTAATGAATGAGATATCTACATGTAGCTTGATATCTGCTAGAAAGGTTTCAATACTATCCAGTCTAGATTTAACTAGAGACACCTGAGCTTCGGCAGTTTGGCAAAAGCCACTAGCCGAATATAAAAACAGTAAAAGTATTCCAAGTAGTTTCATCCAATGTCTTTTTTCTGAAATAAAAATAGGCCTACAAACATCGTTAGCAGTATATAAAGACCGAGTAGAACCGAATTGATTGTAATCGTCTTCCAATCGATATGGAGGTTAAAAAAATATTGCCAGGTATTGTTAAGTTTGAAAAAGGCTAACTGGTTCCAGACATCATTACCTAAGTCTATTTTCAACAACAATGTAGAAACGATCAAAAACAAGGCAGCTACAATCCAGGTTTTAAAACTTTCTTTGAGCAACACGGCAAAGGTTAAGCTTACCACCGAAAAGAATACCAAAGATAGGGTTCCGAATAAAAAAGCATACACCAATCTATAGAAGGCATCATCGTGTTCAAAAAAAGTGAGACCGTTGGTATAGACC
>RCNB010000461.1_pt1 | contig 30594 bp, 29 predicted proteins | sample 2041321 | NCBI WGS metagenome assembly RCNB01 (sample SAMN09708232, study PRJNA481090) | Marine sediment metagenome, whole genome shotgun sequencing project. | reverse complement strand
CCTGATGTTTGATACCATGAAACACCAGAAACCTTTTGACAATGACCGGTATGTTTCTATGCTGAAAAAGTACAAATCGCGCAAACCCGGCAAAATATTGAAGCTTTTGGATTCTTCAGGCGATTTCTGATATTGCGGTTGGCACAACATAGGATACGTAAAGGGTTCCATTTTAAGCTGGAAATATTTGAGGGCTGATAAAGAACAGGAAACTAATAGATATTGCTGAATTTAAAAATTCCAAAATACTCGCTGATAATTTGTAAAAATCCGTGATAACAGATAAAGATCTTTCCGGGTTGGATCCATCACATGGTGCTTATGCACAGATTATTGTTCATACAATACCCAGTTTTTGCAGAAGATAGTTTACACGCTCAAATGCGTCCCGCTCTATCAGTGCGCGATCTTCCTCGTCTGTCACTTCCTCAAACGCCGCCACGAATTTTGGGCCGGTGTGGTCCATGGTTTCAAAATTTTTGGCCAACTTGGCAAGCCCTTCTTGAATCAGGCTGTTTTTCAGGTGGGGCACAAATTCCGCCACCAAATCGTTTAAGTTGTCGGAATACTGTTTGAGACAATAATAAATGTCATACGCATCCTTCTCCTTTAGCCGGTCATCCAACACGATGGCTTTCATAATGAGAAATGATACAATGGAAGCTACTTTGAGGACGACTGAATCTTTAGAACCTCCGGGAAGGTTGCCTTCAATCGTCAGTTCAATGGGATTATTGAAAGCAAGATCGCATCCCCTTACCTTTCGGGTTCGGATCTCCTGAATCTTTTGATGGCGGTGGCTTTTCCCAGTTCCCTCGTATTCACCGGATAACAAATCAACTTGAACGATTACTTCGACCCCTTCGATTTTGACCATACAGTGAAAAATAAATGGCTGCTTGCCCTGCCAATACCCCCTGTCCATAAGCAGGTCATGAATGCCCTTATACCCTTCATCTGTGATCTGCCGGTGATCAAGCGCCAGATCAATATCAAGGCTTCCGGTGTGCAGTTCATCTTTATTTTGAAAAAGAATTTGTGGGACCCAGCCACCAATTAAGACAATATTGTTTCTATGTTCACCAAGAACTCTGACAATCTCTATCAGAACCGAGTATGCAGCGTTAACGGCTATTTGATTATAATCTGTTCTTGTTACCACGCCTCTTCAACAATCCTTTCGAACAGCATCTCGGCAGCCTCCTCGCCGCGCCCGCGAAACCCCTGAAGGTCTAAGTAAAGCTGTATCTTTGAAACGACCTGAATATCATCGACTTTGGATGATCCGTAAAAAATACCATCATCATATGGGGTAAACAGCAGGAGGTTGCCGCCGCTTTTTACCGCTTTCAGCGAAAGGTCTGAAAATGCCGCTTCCGCAATGTCGGAAGCGTAGACCATGGCTTTTGTGTATCGGACAGCAGGAGTGATTCGTACCGCACCTGAAAACCCGGTCAATGCATATTGGACTTTATTCTTATTGCAGTAAGCTGCAAAAACTTTTTCAATATCCATTACGCTCATTAAAGAGTAAAATTCTTGAATCCGGTTTTTGCGATAGTCGTAATTTTCAGCCCATTCCTGCAGTAGTGAAACCGGTTGTTCCAGGCTTAATCCACCCCTTTTCCCTGAGAGAAGCTCCCGATCTTGTAATATCTTTTTTACATTTGAGGCTTGGCCAAGGCTGACACCGCTTTCATCGGCCAGCTTTTTAATCTTCCAGTCTTTACCTGGATTGCATAACAGCACCCTGAGGATTCGCTCAGCTTTGGGTGAATACAGAGATTTTAAATCCCGCCTTTCCCTGAACTGGTTCGGATAACCCTCTTTTTGGATGAATATTTTATCAAATGATAACAAACAATTGCCGGACAAGTCGAGATAGCCGATACCTTCCGAAATGCAAATTTCAGCCGCCTTGGACGATATGTAAGGCGCAATCAAAATAAAATAGACATCGGAAACCTTCCCCTTATATCGAAGCATCTGATTCACAGCTTCCCGGGCCAGCCGTGGTTGGCCGCTGCCTTTGACCTCGGCGACAAGTTGCATAACTCGATCGGGAAGTTTAATCTTTACAGCAAGATCCGCCTGAACGCCTGTTTCGCAATATTCAACTTGAACCTCAATGATTTTCAGGAAGGGGATTTTGGAAAGGCATGCTATAAGAGCAGCTTTCGCCAATTTTTCAAGGTCCTTTTCATTTTTTTTCATTTTAATGTCCATTTCAACACTTGCTGAAATAGCATTTTATAGTGAAATTTCTTATTTGTCAACAAATTTCATCTTTTTTAATATTTTCAACATTTGTTGAAATAGGGTTTTTTAATGAAATTTGTCCTGTTTTTTCCCGGCACTTTCCTCAAATCTTTAGGCTTTGCCGATAATTTCCAATGGAGTTTCTTCAAGATCAAAAACAGGTGCGGCGATGAAGTCTTGCCTGTGCTTTTCAAACATTTTTCTTTTAAGCAACATCACTTTGAAACTCTCACCTTTTTTGCCATCATCAAGGCCGGGATCGACCTTGACGCCATCAATATCAGTTAGAATAAATCGTTGATGAAATTTTTCCCCGTTAGGCACTGCTTAATGGATTTTCTGGCAAAAACGAGAATTTCCCCAAAAGAACCAAAAATTCAATGAATCAATAAGACTTTTTCCGTTGAGATTTCAACAACAGTTCGTTATCATAACCTACCTTCTTAAATTCTTTTAATCAGTTGTGCCCATTCTGCATCAACGTATTACAAATCTTATTAAGCAGGAGAGAAACCATGAAAGACCAAGCCTATAAACCGTTTAGATCGGGCTTTAGGTCACTCAGGTCCATGGCCCTGGGGCTTTCCAATTGGCATCAAAGGATCGATGCTGTTGTCGATCTTGCAAAGAAGGTCGATATCCATTGTGGGACGTGAAATTGGTGAGGATCAAATAATTATGAAAAAGTTTTGGAGGTTGATTTACATGTACGAAGTTTGGTAAATATAAGTCCTGCCCAACAACTTGCTGACCGTTTCAGGTTCCTATTCCATGTTTCCAAAGAAGAATATCCGGGATTGTTTTAGTCGATTCTTTGATGGAAACCGTACAAATTCACGGCGTGCTTACATGATCTTCAAAATGAAAAGTGATCCGCTCTCCGATCAAGATCACATTTTTCGATATTACTCCACAATTCATTGTACAGAAAATGAGCAAGTCACCGGCACAGCTTTCCAGCTCCGCCGAATAGATGAATATTTATCAGTTAATTGATAATGAATATTGAAGGTTTGTTTCAGGAATCACAAACATTAATGTACTGCTCTGGACATATGATTTCGGAAATAAGTCAATACAATTTTTGTAACAGCTTGAATTCACACATCAAGGCAGCTATCTTGAATTTTCGATCCAATAAGCATGATACAAGATATTGATTTTTTCGGTTTAAAAATAGAACTCCTGATAGGAATATGAATATAGGATCAACTTGACCAAGGGCTAAAAAACAAAACTGATTATCTTTTATAGTGAAGAAGACAGTAACTTCCTATCTTTTCCTTGTAGTTCAAGATAGCTATCCATCTTTTTTTATCGACGAGCGCTCTTTGAGTTTATTGTTTTAAGCATACTATCCACGGCCTGGCATGCCATTTCCTCGATAAGCGGCTGGCTCTCAAAGGACCCCAACAAGCTGTATGCAACGCCTAAACCTTCCCACACCTGCCGTTTGCTCTGAACGTCCCAGATCTGTCCATAATACTTCACGGTGTGAAGAACGGACTTTCTTCCAAAGCTCCACACGATGGTTAGTGAGGCATCAGATTCGGATTTCGTTACTACCGCCTGACTGATAAAGATATAACGGCAATTCAATGCATCACCAAAACTTTTGAGAAGAGAACTATTAAATCCGGCACTGCTAAAATCAGAATTGAATCGGCTGTATTCCTGGGACAAGCCGTTGTCATTCAGTCTCATCAGGGCATCGGTATGAGATACGATTTTTTGTGTTGGCCACATGTATTTAATCTTGCTTAACAGAATTTCACTAAGGATGACTCGATATGAGTCTGATACTTTTTTGTGGGTCTTATCGTCCGAATCCTTCTTTGCCTCTACGGAGCATGGGCCGTGCGAAGCTTTCGTAGTTTTTAATGTCTGTTCTGTTTTTTTTAATGGTTCGTCCAGAACAATGACGGGTAATAGCGCCATCTCATTATGATGGAGTAAATATTCAATATCTGCAATCTCAGGACTGCTGAAGGATACCTGTGACCAATTGTTAATTTTTGGGGAACAGCTGCTGGAAATCGCGATAAGGATGATCAAAAGCGCCAATGAAAAAGGCAGTTGAAAGCTTTTATTGAATTGCATATCATTACTCCGATCCGTGTTAATGGTGTTAGATTTTCTCAACAATATATGATGATGTGCATTCTTCTGAAACTCAATATCTTGAACCAGGTAAGGCTTGCAAAAACTGACAACACGTGCCTCTATCAATTCTCAACTTTCTCACGGTTTTATCAAAGATTTCTATAAGTAATCGCAACATTATCAGGCATTAGTCCTGATGTCAAATTTATCCCCAGTATATAAAAATAAATCCCTCTAAATCACTGTGGGTTTAAAATCGTTTAACGCCGGTTCAAGTTCTGGTAAGGGTTTGAGCACAGAGAAAGTGCGGCTCTGATAAAACAGCAAGGGATGGAGCGTGCGGACAAGCTCTATCAAATGCATCAGAGATTATGTTGGCGGTTTGCAACTGCCGCCGGTCCGCTACGGCTTGCACGCCAAACATCCCAGGCACTATTAAATAACTGCCGGCACCTGATTATATTGTAAATTATCATCTTTTTAATTCTTAGCTGGCAAATGGGGAAATAAACAATATGACCTGATGTATTTATGTTTACGGATTTTGCTTTTCTTCGAAAGTGGTTTTTAAGTATGGATAGCCGACCTCTTTATTAAAGGCAATCTGCTAGAGCGGGCAACTTTTCTTCGGTGTTGGCGGTTGATCGGATCCCTGAAAACGCATTTCTTATGAATATTACATAAAATATTGGCTAATCATCAATGAGCTAAGTGCATTTTTGATGATATATTACCTTTATCGTTTTCTCCAGCCAACACCAGTGTCCCTTTAGCAATTTGGCGATCAGACACGTGGGCATCGACCTCAAAAAGGAACATTTTGCCATATACTTTCTTAAGAATTGCAGTTAGCCTGAGCGTTTCACCAGGTATTGCAGGTGTAAAAAACTTAATCGTTAAATTAGTCAAAAACAGGTTAGACTTTCCCTGATCTTTTGCTCTTTCTGTTAAGCCCAGTAATAGCCCACTTGTCTGCGCCAAGGCCTCGGAAACAATAACTCCTGGCACAATCGGCTTCCCAGGGAAATGACCGGAAAAAAACCATTCATCAGGAGAAAAATCTTTCTCAGCAACAATATTATCTCCATTGCTTATTTTCATAACCCTGTCCACAAAGAGAAAAGGATCACGATGGGGAAGAATCTTTTTTATTACCGAAAAATCGTATAGCAGCTGGTCGGTCATTACCATAGTACCATTCAGCTGTTAACCGTTTTAAGCTTTTCTATAACCGTGTTCAATCCTTCTGTAGAATCAGTAGTCATCATTTCAATATTCCTATCGATCCACTTTACGGTTCTGAAAATAACAGCACCTGGGCCAACTTCAAGCAACAATCTATTTCTATTATGGCTTATCTCTTTTATCAAATTAACCCACAATACAGGGCCGCTTAACTGAACAGCCATTATCTTTTTCAAATCTTTTTTGCTGAGAATCCAATCCAAAGAAAGATAAGATATTATGGGGGTCTGTGGATCTTTGAGATGCTCCTCGCTTATTTCACTAAAAAAACGTTTGCCACTTTGTTTCATAAATTTTGAATGGTAAGCAGTCGCGACAGATAATGGATAAACATCTAATGCGCCCTCCTTCAGAGAAAGTTCCATGACTTCACTGATAGATGAGCTAATACCAGAAATGATAATTTGACTCGGTGTGTTCAGAATTGCGACTTCAACATCGCCAACCAGCTGACATATACTTTTTACTTTTTTAGGTGAGAGCCCAAAAATAACGGCCATGCTGCCATTTATTTTTCGACTTTCTTCCAGAAGAATTTCACCGGATCGTTTCACAAGGTAAAGGCCGTAGGAAAAATCAAAGCAACCACCCGCATAAGCTGCAGCATAGAAACCAGAGCTGTAGCCGGAGACCATATCTGGAAAAATATTATTGGTTCTTAATACTTCGGTCAAAATACAGCTTACCGTATAGATAGCTATCTGAGCATTTAGATCGCGATTCAGTTCCTCTTCAGGGCCCTTGAAACAAAGCTGGCTTAACGGAAAACCCAAAATCTGGTCTGCTTGATTAAATATTTGCCGGGCGACGGGATAGTTTTGATATAAATCAAAACCCATGCCCACTTGCTGGGCCCCCTGACCGGGATATAAAAAGACAACATTTTTATTCATTTACATGCCTCAATGGAACCAGCTCATATAGGGAATTAATTAACGATCGCATCATCTGTATCCGGCAGTGCTATTGAAAAAATGCCAAATGGCAAAGGTTGATTGATAGAGATAAACTGCAACCATAATGAGGTTTGGTCTCCCTTGACTTCAGTGAAAAAAATTCGTTCAGGAAGCCAGGTTTCCGGATTCACAAAAACTTCTATACTTTCAATATGCTTTGCGACAGCTTTTTTTTGGGGTATCATTTTCAGATAGTATCCATCTGATTTTGCTTTTGTAGAAAGCCGAATTTTATATTGCCCCTTTAACACTTCAAAAGGCTGACCGATGCCGAAGTATTTCTTAACTATATTTTCAGCATTCCCAATGTATCTTTTTTCTGCTTTTGATGTTTCGGGATAATATACTAAAAGGGTGTTATTTTTTAAAAGGATAAGGAAGGGCGAAGGACTGGTGACTTTCATAAGTAGTTTTCCCGAAGAATCAAAGTAGATCAGACCTTCTGAATGCAATGGCTCGTGAAGCAAGTAAGTCTTTTTGGTCTGCCTGAATTTTGCAATAAAGGTTTTAAGTTTTTTTTCATTTTCTTTGATGTTTTTGATCACCATGCTTAGTTCTGAATCAGGCTTCGGATTTTTTTCAGAAGAAAATACCTGTAAAGGACACATGGACAGATATAGAACAATGGAAACATGTATAATATATTTCTTAAAAAGAGATAGCTTCATTTCAGTGCCTTAAAAGTTTTTTTCCATGCCTTTCTAAAACCGTAATTCTGAATGCTGAAAAAAAGGCCGCTTCGACTGAAAGGAAACAGCCTTTTTAAAATAGACCGGTATCCATATAGTTTCTTGTAAGCCCAGTTGAATCCCTCTTGTAGCTGTCTTGGAGTTATTTTTTTAGGCTTATATACAACATGGTTCATGTCATATTGTTCCCAATCGGTATGCAGTATCCTGTTTTCTTGCAACATTGTTTTGTAAACTCGCGTTCCAGGAAAAGGAGTCAGGATTGAAAAAATCACAGCCTCAAGACGGGTTCTTTCGATAAAACGAAGTACATCCGAGAATACAGACGCATCATCGTAATCCGTTCCAAAAATAAATGAACCTTGGATTCCGATACCGTAGTCATGAATTCTCTTTATGGCTTCTTTATACTCATCCACGCGGTTAATTGATTTCCCCATTGCTTTTAAACTTTCCTGGGATAAGGATTCAAAACCGATAAAGAGACCTTTACAACCGCTCCGTCGTGCCAGATCTAAAAGTTCCCGGTCCTTTACAATACTGAGAGAGGCCTGGCTAAACCATTTAATATTCAATGGAATAAGTGCCCTGAAAAGTTTTTTTGCGTACATAGGGGATCCAGCAATATTGTCATCAACAAAAAACAGAAAGCCGGACTCCATTTGGTCAATCTCATGTATAACTTCCTCCACCGGCCTGGTGCGGTAAGATTGGCCGAAAAAGGTTGTAACGGAACAGAAATCACAGTTAAACGGACAGCCACGGGTCGTCTGAATTGTGTTGACAAAAAAATACGCCTTTCGATTCAGAAGATCTCTTTTGGGAATTGGAAGACCGCTAAGGTTGCATACCTTTTCGTGTTTATAAAATGATTTTAAGTTTCCCCGTTTAAAATCATCCAGGAGCTGAGGCCATATTTCTTCTGCTTCGCCCAGCACAACAGCATTTGCATGAGTCTTAGCTTCAGTACTCATCATGGTCGGGTGAATACCGCCCAACACAACCGGCACTCCCTTTTTTCTGAATGCATCGGCAATTTCATAGCCTCTTTTGGCCAAGGGGGTCATGATTGAAATTGCCACAAGATCCGGAAACGCCGAAAAATCAATCGGTTCAACGTTTTCATCGAGTATTGATATTTCCCAGTCTTCTCCGGCCAAGGCAGCCAGATTTGTCAAAGCGAGATAAGGGAAACGAAAATAGATTTGCCCCCAAAGGCTGTTCTCCGGCCATTTAGGTGCAATCAACACAAGTTTCATCATGCTGCCCTCGGAGTATAGGAGTTTTCGAGGGGATCAGGGCAATACCACTGGTCTGGGTAGCTGCGGATATATTTTTCGAATATTCTTGCTGTCATCTCCAGGTTCTGTTTTATAGTTTTATCACGGTCCCCTTCATCAGTCAGAGGTATGGCTTCCTCAAGTACACCAAAATATCTGCCATCCGATTGTTTTAAAACAAATGCCGGAATGAGGGCGGCCCTTGAATTCATGGCCAGGATAACGGGTCCAACCGGAAATTTTACGTTTTTACCCAAAAATTTTATCTCGCGACCCGTGCCGAAATAATCACGATCACCGCCCATTGCTACGATCCCATTATTAGAAAGGTGGCGCAGGACTTCAATTCCAGAAAAGGGTGATTGATCGATCTGAATCACGCTGATACCCTTATCTTGCCTGAGGCGATTGACCAGAGCATTTGTGGCGGCTGTATTATGTGTCATAACCACAACTGCCAAAGGGTAATTTAGCGTTCGCAGCAGGCTGCCGCCGACTTCCCAGTTGCCCACATGCGCCGACAGCAAAATAGCCCCTCTTCCCTTGGTCATAGCGTTTTTAAGAATTTCTTCACCTTTGATGTCTGCAAAAAAATCCTTGACTTTATGGGGTGGGAGTTGGGGCAATAAAAAAAAGTCGATCATATAACGTCCATAGTTTGAAAAAACCTGGCGGACTGTCCTTCTGACAACAGGGTCGGTAACCGGCCTGTCCAAGGCAGTGGAAAGATTGACGGCAAGCCCTTTACGATCTTTTTTTGAAAAAGCATAGATGATTAAAGTCGTCACTTTTCCTAACAAACGGCAAAGGTTGAGGGGCAGGCAACGGGCAACCAAAAATGTAGCATAATATGAAACCGGACTATCTAGAATGTGTCTGCGCATTTATCTATTCCATAATAAAATCGAGCAGTGATTTTATATTAAGTTAATTTACCATATTCCAAATCAAGATTTTTTTCGATGGCCGACCTTATTTTTTCCATTAGTTCATATTTATGGTTCTCATCATATCCGCTGGGGTCAATCACATCGCCGACAACGATTTCAATCTTACCGGGCATCAGCGCTAAGGTGTTTTTAGGTAGTACAAACCGGCTTCCGTTTACGGTAACCGGCAAAATGGGAATCCCCGACTTGAGGGCAATAGTCGCCCCACCCATCCGGAATTTCAGCAGATGTCCGTCTTCACTTCTTGTTCCCTCAGGGAAAATAATTACAGATGTTCCCTTTTTAATCTTTCTGGAAGCTGCTTCGAGGCTGATAGATACTCCCTTCCGGTTTTTTCTATCAATATATACATGTCCTATTCTTTCAAGGGTATAACCAAAGATTGGCATTTTTCTAATCTCCGATTTGACTAACCAGCGAAGCTGAAGGGGAATTTTGCCGATCAGGGCCCAAACATCGAACAGGCTCTGATGATTGGACATGACAATGTAGGTAAGGTTTTTGTTAATCTTTTCCTTACCTTTTATAGTTAACCGTGTACCTGAGAGAAAAATATTGAGCAGAGACCAGAACTTGCCGACATAGTGAGCTAAATTTCCTTTGCGCTCGAGTTGAGAGATGATTATAGCGACCAGACATGCCATAATTGTGTTAAGTATCAGGGAGATAAGGTAAAAAGGGCGTGTCAAAGGATACAAGACCCGGTAAAAAAATTTCTTCAAAGTTTGATTCCTTATGTCCTTATAAGCCGAGCAAATCTGCATACGATTTAACCGAGCATAATAAACTTTCTGCATCGAATGCTTCATTAAACTTTACGGACGAAATTTCAATTTACTCTTAAGTTGTGTCAGGTGAAGCCAAACTACATCATAAAACATCTTTACAACAAAAGTTTATTATGAACAGATACACAATTTTGAGTTTGTCATTATAAATTTCAATTATTGATTTTTCAGGCAAGTTATATCGATTCAATGAAAAAGTCAAATTCAGTGTACAATATATTCTGCTTTCTGTTTCGATTGAACCGTCAAATAGTTAACGTATTTTCTTTTAAAAGCAATTCCGTTAGCATTTATCTTCTGGTTGTTGTTTTCCTCTCAATGGCCGGATGCGCAAACCTTTCGAAAAAGACTTCAAACGTTGAAATAAAAACACAGCAACAGCCAAAAGTCTTTGTCGTTATTTTGGACGCTTTGCAGCGTAATACATTGATGGATTCACTTGAATTGCTTCCAAATTTTAAGGAGATAATCAAAGGTCGCAAAAACGATTATCCATACATATATTTTAAAAATGTTCTCGTCTCCATCCCGTCCTCGTCCAAACCATCCAACGCCACCCTTTTGACCGGAACGTATCCAAACACGCATGGCGTTCCCTCAACCATATGGTTTAACAGAAAGGATCAAAAGGTTAAGGCCCTGAATTCAATTTCTCAACGCGGGATAATCAATATGCTTAAGCAAACAAATACCGACACCATTTTCGATTATGCCCGCAGATCCAAAAAAACAACGATGGCTGTGGTGACCCCGGTGGCAAAAGGAGTTGACGGCCGCGATTGGATTAAACAAAGCGTTCATCTCTGGGGCCAGGCTTTTTGTCTTAATCTTCTTAAGGACCTTAACCCGATTCCGGATGGGGCTCATCTTGACAGGGGAACGACTCGCGGGCTTTTAAAAGGCCATATGTATTCCTTTGCAGATGGATTGGAAGGAAAACTGAGGACTAACGGAGAAATCCCCGACCTTACAATTGTTCACTTTGTCGGTCTGGACATTTTTACGCACTATCCTCGACGTTTTATGGTGAAAGAAAACTGGACTGTTGATGAAATTCAAAAGTGGTATTTGAAAAAGATTCTCGACCCTGAGTTGGAAAAAATCAAAACTTTTTTACAAAAAAATCAGTTGTTCGATAATACAATTTTTTGTTTTGTCGCCGACCATGGACAGACTCAAATCAAAACACACATCGATGAAAAGAGTTTTGAAAAAGGTGTTGCGGATCAATTTAAGGTAATGGGGCGGCCTTATTCACTAAACAAGGCGGAACTGATTATTATGCCGGGGGCCAGCACAAAAGTATTGTATGTAAAAAATCGATTGCATACCGACTGGATGATGCCCCCCCGATTGATTGAAGACGTAAAGCCAGTGGTGGATACCCTGATCGATATCCAGACCATGAAAGAACATTTAAATGCCATACTAATAGCAAAATACCCAAACGAACGGGATGAAATTTCTTCAACAACGAGCAAATCAGGTAAGTTAGATCCTTTCTGGTTTTTTAATCTGAGTCAATATAGTCAATCAGGTCGACAACATAATGATTTTCTTCATGCTTTGGATCCGTTATCAAAAATAGATGAATTGGTGGGAAGTAACCTTAAGGCTGCCTACATGTACCGGCGGGATTTTGTTCGCAATAACATGCCAGACATAATCTTGATCAATAAGCCGGGCGATTACTTTACACCCGATAAAGGTAAATATGCTCATCACGGAAGTATTTATGCGAAAGATGTCTATGTTTCATTCATTTTTTCAGGTCCGGCGATTTACAGGTTTTCAGATAGGTCGCTAACAATCACCGAGGCCATAGATACGGTAGATTTGGTTCCAATGGTCGCGCATCTATCGGGTATCAAAATCGACAGACCCATAGACGGAATAAACCGGCTATCTGAGGAGTAATGAAGTGTACCGAAAAATTCTACGTCAGATTTTTGGTGTAGTATATTTCATATATCTTTTGTCCCTTGTAATTGGATGTTCCACCAAGCATATTGCCACTTCTGCTAAATACTCTCAATATGAGGGGGAAATCAACCAGCACACCAGCCTGATCCAGGCTGAAACACATCGTGTATTCCATATTCTGACCCATCAAGATACGTTCAACGCCATATGCCCGCAGGGCACCATCGTGACCTTTGAACCCCTGTCACCCTACCAGATGGGTACTTTTGTTAATACCAAAATCGATCATATATTTAAACTGGTCTGGCGTTCTAAGGTAGTGGAAATGATTCCAAACAAGAAAATCAGACTACAATTTTTAGACGGCTTTTTTACCGGGGGAACTGAAATCTGGGAGCTTGAACCTGAGAATGGATTTACCAGGGCAACCCACACGATTATTATCCGGCCCCAGGGTTTTATAAAAAAACTGGCCTGGAATTTAAAAGTCAGACGCAAACACAACAAGATGGTCGACTCTTGTTTTGACAATCTCAAACGAGTATCGGAAACAGAATGAATTAAAAGCTGATATCCATGCAAAAAACCAATCCCTGCATCCTGTGTGACACTATTGGATTTAGTACTATCCATCAAAAAGATCAATGGCAATATCTTCGCTGCCTCAATTGCAAACTGGTATCTCTTTATCCCCGACCCACTCCCCAAATGTTAATGGAATATTACCAGGATTATTTATCTGACACGCCCGAAGATATCAGAAAATGGGAAGCAATGATTAAACCGATAATAGCCAAATCTACCGATTTGATTACTTCTCGATCAAGAACCGGCGGCAAAAAATTGCTGGATATCGGTTGCGGATACGGCTTTTTTTTAAAGGAAATGAAGTCCCGCGGCTGGGATGTTAATGGCCTCGAAATTTCTAAAACAGGTAGAGATTACGCTCAGAGCAGGTGGAATTTTCAGGTCTATTCCGAACCGCTGGAAAATCTTGAGCTCCCGGAAAACAATTTCGATGTTGTTTCAATTTTATATGTCATCGAGCACGTTTATGATCCTTTGGTGCTGTTAATGGAGGCAAATCGTATCCTTAAACCGGGCGGCCTGATTATTATTCGATGGCCACATACCACACCGATTGTTCGGATTTTAGGCCCTCTGGCCAAAAAAATGGATCTATACCACACCCCTTATCACCTTTACGACTTTTCACCAAGAACCATTAGGATAATTTTGTCTAAAACCGGTTTTAAGTCCGTGCAAACCATGATTGGAGGACATACAATACCTTCCAACCGGCTGGGTCGATGGTCTTCAATGTTATTTGGGCAGCTTAGTGATGTATTGTTTTTCCTTTCCAAAGGCAAGATCCTGCTCCCCGGGATCAGCAAAACAACAGTGGCTTTTAAATGATTTTAGATTCTGCAAGAACAGACATTTAAAATGATGAATTCCTGCTGAGCGAGGTGTTTGGGCGTTGGATGATTGAAAAAATAGCGGGCAGGACGATAATGGAAGCAATCATACAGGCACTGATGCCGATGATAGCCACATACCCCATGCTTTTTAGCCCCGGATAGTGGGACAAACTAATGGACCCGAAGCCAACTATGGTAGTCAGAGATGATAAAACAACAGCCCGGCCGGTTTGAAACATTTCTTCTGCAATATTAAGATGATCAGACTGGCGATAGGTGTTGGTAAAGTGGACACCGTCATCGATACCGATGCCCACGATCATGGGAATTACAATCAAGTTGATAAAATTAAAATCGAGACCAAAAATGGTCATGATACCGGCCATTGAGGCTAAACCGATTAAAAGGGGCGTTATGGCAAAAAACACCAGTTTAAAGCTGCGATAATAAATGAGTAGAACCGCAAGAATGCAGAGGCCTGCAAGCCATAGGGCGGATTTTAAGTTTTCAATGATAAGCCCTTTCAATTCCCCGGTGAGCAAATTAGGTCCGGTCAAAAGATAGTGTCTTCTCGTGATACCGCTTTGTTCAAGTTTGCTAACGATCATCTCTTTTAACCGGGCGGTATCCGCACGGGACCAGAGGTCTGTGTTGGGGCTGATATAGGTAACGGTTTTATATGAATTGCCTTTTGGCATAACAAATATCTTTAACACCCGTTCCAGTTCCTTATCTTGTAAACTTGAAGGTAGAAAAAGTTTATTTTCCGAGACGGCCCTTGAAAAGCTTTCAAAATACGCATCATACAGATCCAGAATTTTAAAACCATTTTTTGCCAGGGCTTGGTTGAACGTTTTTTTAATGCGTTTGATATCAAAACTATCGGCATGTTGTCGGATAAATTCCAGATTGACTCTCTGCTGGCTGGGTGCAGGAATGTACCTGCTGATCGATCTGATGCCGGCGATTTGGCCTGATCTTTGCATTTCATCCAGGGCGGAATATATAGATGCACTGGTTTTCATAGCCTCTAACTCTGTGCTTCCCTCTGTAATTAAAAGGATCGCCGCAGTGGAACCGCCGAGCCAATCGGTTATTTTGTCCTGCAAACGTAGAACATTGCTGTCGACCGGCCGGAAATTTTTCAAGTTGTCATCAAAATTAATTCTAACTCCAGACATGGTCAGCGGCAAAACGATGACAGCCATACAAAGAAGAACAACCTGTGGATATTTCTGAATTCTATCTAAAAGAGACTTTAAACCAAAACCGGCTATTGTAACCGTCCCGGTGGCGTTTTTTCCGTTTGTAAAATTAACAAGCAAAGCAGGGAGTAAAAAAAACATGCTCAGCAGGCAAATCAGGATCCCGATACCTGTCAAAATGCCCAGTTCACTGAATCCTCTGAAATCGGAAATCCCGATACTCAAAAAAGCTGCTGTCGTTGTAATTCCACCAATCAGAATTCCCATGCCGGATTCCTTAAAAGTAATTTGCAAGCGCTGCGGCACAGGCAGGTTTATTTTGTCTTGAGCAAAATAACGGTTGATGATGTGGATGGCAAAATCAATCCCCAGTCCGACCAACACGCATGAAAAGATACAGGTCAAAACACTCAGACGTTCAAATGCAAGACTTGCAAATCCTAAAGTCCATAAAAGACTAACAGCCAGCGGCAAGCCGACCAATAAAATGATTCGCAGCGTTCTGAATGACAGGCCAAAGAGAATCATAACTCCTAAAAAAGAAGTCAGCAAAGTGACTTTAATATCTTTTTTGGTAATAGCCTCGTCATTAACGGCAATTGGATAGCCTCCAGTGTAAAATACCTTGATTTTATTGGATAGACCTGCAATTTTTTTTGTTAATTCGGCCAAGGCGACCTTTTCAAGAGAATCCACTTCCGCCATTAATTTCTTGCTGAAAGAAACATCCTGAGGGGGCTTTTCAGGCTTCATAAATATAATATAGTTCCCCCCTTTGGTGCGGTAATATCCGCTGTGAAGCTTAATTGTTCGTTGCCTGGTCGGCACTGTCAAGCTGGATTCCAGTAAATTCCTGAACCCCAATGGGTCAACGTAGACCAACTCTTTTGCTGCAATGCCAAAAGGGGTCATTAAGATCTTTTTGTTCTCAAGGACCTGTTTATAAATTCCCTCATCAGACAACTTTTGAGTTAACTTATTGAGATCCCCTGCTTTCAATAGTTGAGGGAAATGTTCCAGGTATATCTGAAAAAAATTGGATAACTGCCTGGCTTTGTTTTTATATTCGATTTCAGTTATCAGCCTACTTTGAGCGTATTTTTTTGATAAATGTTCAACAATTGTTTCAGAATCTTTCTGATCAATATTTTGAGGCATTTCAACCAGCGCAATTAAGGTTGATTGAATCCCAATTGTTTCGACTACATCAAAAAAGACATTGACACTAGGATTATCTGAAGGGAGCAAGGCTATCAGGTTAAGATCGAGTTTAAGGCGAGTGGCAAGAATAACTGCAACCAGAGTCAGAAAAACAGAAAAAATTAGGATGTATTTATGGAAGCGGTAGATAATTTGATGCATTAGGTATGGCCCCTTAAGTTCCTCTTTAATACATACAGTCAAGAACGTAAGGGAAAAAGATCTATTTATTCCCGGCCTGTTACTCAAATCGAAATATTAGAACGACGGATACGCCTGCTTTATTTAGACAACAGACCGTTAAGAATTGATCAAATTCTCCTATTTAAGATCTCCTCCTGTATTAACAACTTTATAACCTTCAATTGAGTGGTCTTTTTTTACTTTATAAAGTGTAGTCATCCCCGAGGATCTATCACACAAAAAAACAAATGTGCCTCTGGATCCCACCGCCTTTAAAACACACTTGTCTAAATTAAAATCTATTGGAACTGTTATTTGATTTGATTTCCATACTTCATCCGGTTTTTTGAATTGAACGAAAATCAACTTTTTCGTAGATGTATTTAGGACCCAGATACTATTTGACTCGGCTGAAAACATAAAGTTACCCTCACTCTCAGCAAAAGCTACATTCATAAAGTTTAAACTGCTTAAGCACAACAAAAGCAAAGTAAATGCAGCTATCAAACCTATTAATTTTTTCATGGTTGCCTCCTTTTAAAAATTTTTATTTAACCCTTGATGAGCATTTAAAATAAAAAACAATAAAAAGATTGTATCTATAACTACTAGCCGACTGGAACAATTGCAAGTATTAATCGTATTCACCGGAAACTCCTTGATCAAAACTATTTATTAATAAAAAGAGCTCCGATTCCCAAAACCGCCTCGCCGACCCCTAAAAGCAAAATACACCCAAGCAAGCTGCCGGCAATCATCAAAGGATAACTGGTCTGCTTGGGCAATTTTAAAAGCTTTGCCAAAAGGACTCCGCTCCACATGCCGCAACCTTTAAACGGTAGCATGCTAATTGCTACAACTCCGGGTTTGCCTAAAAACTGTAGCCACTTGAAAAGCTTTGATTGTTTAAGTCGATTTTTTCTTTTTTCGGATCTTTTATAGAATTTTTGTATAACTATCCGATTTGAAACAGTATGATATAAATAATAAAATAATGGAATTTGAAGCGTATCCAACATGACTACCACAGGTAATAAAAAGAAGATTTTGCGTCCCAGAAATTGAGCGCTCAATATGGCAACCGGCCTGCCTCCCAGAACATACAGGGGGATAAAATAAACAACGAAATTATCGGCAAGATTGTTTTTTAAATATATAACCGCATCCATCATAGCTTTAATATAATACTCTAACCTTGGCAAACCCCAAAAGCGGGGTAAGCTGGAACTCAAAAATACATAAATATTTTTGATGAACTCGTAAAAAGTCCGATTTAGACGGTTTCGTAAAAAGTTCAAATTCAAGGCGTGCAAATTTTGCAATCATGAGGCGTACTTATTGTACGTTGAATGATTACGAAATACAGCACAACGCAGAAGTTGGACTTTTAACGAAACCGTCATTTTTAATTAAGGAACAAAGAACCGTACTACTGTAAAAAATTGGAGACGGTTGTAAATTTAAAATCGTTTAATAGGCGAACAAGCCTTTTTTCGGTTCTTACCAGCCGAGCATCCAACACAAATTTTTTAGCAAGCGGCAGCATAATCCGTGGATTATCATGATCAAGCTCACGCGGGTGAATATAGATAAGGGCCGGTTGCCCCTTACGATTCAATTTGCGAATGAATGATCGAATTAGGCTGTAAGGGAAGATCCGTAATCCCCAGCCTCCGCCCAGGGGAAGGTTAACCAGATGCGTTTTTCTGACTAAGGGCGGAAACTCCCACAAGTGTCCCTGCTTAAGTGTATGCTTACTAGGTATTGAGGCATAATCAGGATTTCCGATGATGGGCAGTGGGACCATACTTGAATCGTAGGTAAAACCTTCCTGCTGCAATATGTCAAGGGCCCAGAGAGAGTCATCCCGAATTGACCATTCCGGCGCTCTGTATCCCTTCACAGTATAACCGGTAATCTTATAAAGTATCTCTGAAGCCCTATTCAAATCTTGCCGGAAAGTATCGGGCGTCATTGTATAAACGCGCCTGTGAGCGTAACCATGGGAGGCAATTTCATGACCGGCACTTTTTATTTCCTTTACCAAATCGGGATATTTTTCAGCCACATATCCGAGAACAAAAAAGGTTGCTTGAACCCTTTTTTGGTTTAGAATTTCTATAATCTTTAATGTATTTGCTACAACCCGGTTTTCCAGGTGAGGCCAACTGTCCTCCGGCAAACGGTCTTCTATTCCGCAGATATGATACCAATCTTCTAAATCTACTGATAAAATATTCTCAGCCATCATGTTTTCTTTTTTCGAGCCGCAGTTTCATGTCGAGGTCGTAAATGAAAGTCAGCGGCGTTAAAATCCTGGCAAGGGTCGGTAATGGATCTTTCAGCGATATAATATCATATACCGTGTTTGCATCCCAGAAGTTAAAGAATTCAGATGTCAGACGACTTCGCTGGGGATGATGTATAAAATGGAGAATATCTCCCGGTAAAAGCCAGCGCGATTTTTTCCCAATCTGATAATTATTGACAGGTTGAAAATTTTCACCACGGGACATGCGATATAAAAGATAAGGAAAATTAACTCCCGCTGTTATCGCCAGGGATAATGACCCCCAGAATCTGGGGTTGACTTCCATCAGTTTGGGGAGACCGTCACGGGGATCTAACTTGAATTCTACCATGGCTACCCCGAACCAATCCAGGGCTTTGAGTAGCTCCACGGCCATATCACGAATATCATCGCGCTTGACACTTTCGCGCAGGGTGCTGGCTCCACCGGTGACCGGATATTCACGCAACCGCTTATGGACAAACCAAGCCTTCACTTGTCCATTCTCATTCATTAAGATAGAGGCGCCATAGCCCGGTCCTTGGCGGGGAATCATTTCCTGAATCATTGGGAAAGGAAATTGTCGGTGTATCAAAGGATACTGCACTGTCAGCTCTTCTGGACTTTCGGGATAGGCAACTCCGACGGCACCGGAACCCTTTTTCGGCTTTATTACGACCGGAAAGGGAAGAGTTTCCTTGAGTGAGTTAAGTTGTGTCAAGTCATCGATAAACCAGGTCTTGGGTGTGGGGATCCCCAGTTTTTGGGCCAAAAGAAGCACTTTATCTTTGCGTTTGGCCAGGCTCAATTTTTGATGGGATACTATCGGGAGATAGGTTAACTTTGAGAAGTCGTCGTAATATTGAGAGATCAAATCAAGAGTTTCGTCTTCCATGGGAAGAAGCATCTGATACGAACGGGATGATAACTTGCTGTGTAGGTAGTCAATAAATTCTGTTGGTTTGAAAAGGGGGGATGGATAAACGACCGCCTTGTGGCAGTGTCTGGAAAAAGCAGCGGTTGCCAAGCGCGTGCTTTCGCCAACAGTCACCCTGATCCCTTGCCCCCCAAGGGCCCGAACTGCGGCCAGGGTTTTTCTCCAATGCCCATCCGTAATAAACACTTCCGAATTCATAATCATAGTATATGAAACAATTCGGGAACTTATTCAAGATATTTTATTGCCGGCAGTATTAATTTTTTCATTCCCGAACGTCTCGATACCTTTCATATCCAGCAGACTCGATGCCTGCAGAATTTAGCTTGCACTCAAAGCATTCATTTGCTAAATTTCAGGTTCCTTACCCTAACCGCGAGGTTTAACTTTATGGAATTTCAGGATAAAAGAGTGGTTGTTACCGGCGCAACCAAGGGCCTGGGGAAGGCTATCGCGCTGTCTTTTGCACGCGAAGGCGCCTGGGTAGCTGCGAATTATTCATCTGATGATCAAAGTGCGGCCAGTTTGGAATCGGAACTCGCCGATTTGGCCTCAAAATTCATGGTTTTAAAAGCCGATGTATCTTCCCGATCGGATGTCGAAAAAATGATTATTAGTGTCGTGGAGCAATGGGAATATGTTGACATCCTGGTTAATAACGCCGGAATTATCAGAGACAAATTGCTCATGTTTCTCAACGAGGATGATTGGGATCGGGTCATCGATGTTAACCTTAAGGGAACGTATCTTTGCTCACGGGCCATTATTAGAACCATGATCGCACAAAAGTTCGGGCGTATCATAAACATTACTTCGCCGAGTGCGCTTACAGGTCGATCCGGACAGACGAATTACGCGGCATCAAAAGGTGGTATAATATCCTTTACCAAATCCCTTGCCAAAGAAATGGCCCGCCTAGGGATTACGGTGAATTCCGTCTGTCCGGGTGTTATTGTTACCCCTATGACAGAAAATTTAAATCAGTCAACCACATGCGATATAACAAGCAGAATTCCCATGGGCAGGCTGGGGCAACCCGAAGACGTGGCCGGAGCTGTTCTCTTTTTAGCTTCCGAAAGAACGGGATATATTACCGGACAGGTATTGGCAGTTGATGGCGGCCTGACGTAATTTTAACTCCAATTAAGCGAATGCTCAATTGGAAATTACTTGTTATTCGTTATTCGTTACTCGTAGCAATGGTAGCTACTATTCTTTATCTCTGTCTATAGCAGGATATAGCACTATTTACCTTGTACTTGAAACCAATAACCAATAACGGATAACAACTAATCGAGTTTAAGCTCGATTAGCATTGAACTATGTGAGGAAAAATTGGACGATACCGTTAAAGATACAGAGCAATTGTGCGTATTTCTCAAAAGAATGATCATTGAAACCCTTAAGATTGAGGATATTACGGTTGATGACATTGAAAACGATGAACCGCTTTTCCGGGAGGGTTTGGGGCTGGATTCCATAGACGCTCTTGAACTGGTGGTTGCGATTGAGAAAATATTCAATATTATTATAGAAGACGAGGATGTGGGCAAAAAGGCCTTTGCCTCCATTAATGCCTTGGCTAAATTCATACAGGCTGGCTATCTTGCATGAAAATTGATATGGAAACCTCCGACTCATGTGAGATTCGGGTAAAACGTTTGCAATAAGTCGTTTCCCGACTTATTACTATATCAATAAATTCAAGAAATCTAAAAAGACAACAAATTGCCCATGAGGTGGACAGAGACCGAAGAGACAGTCCGTTTTAATGAAGTGGACGAATGGGGCCTGGCCTGGCATGGCCATTATGTGGCATGGTTCGAGGCCGGACGCATGGATTTACTGCGGCGTTTTGCTCTTATGCCGCATCAAATGGTTGAACTGGGGTATATTGCGCCGGTAATTCGCCTGGAATGTGATTTCAAACATCCGGCAAAATGTGGTGACAGGATAATTATCCAAACAACGGTGGTCAAACCCGAAATTGCAGCCCTGAAGTTTAATTTCAAGATACTTCTAAAAGAAAGTCAAACCCTTCTATCCAGTGCAGAATCGACCCAGGTTCTGTTAACCACCGATAAAAAAATGATTTATCGCCTTAGCGGTGAGCTCGAAAAGCGCATTAACATTCTGGTGAATTACTGCCGGCAGGCCTGATTTTTGTAGTTTTTAAATAGCTTTTGGATAATAGACAAGTTCGTTCACTTCGCTTACAACTGGAATGTTGGAATAATGTAATAGTGAAATGATGAGTTTGCAGGAACTCGATTAAACATAACAAAAATTTTATCCTTTCATTAATCTGATTCCGCAGCATAGGCTGCGGTAGTTTCATAAAATCGTGTCACAATTTTATTTCAATATGATGAACACGAAAGTTTCTACACGTGTGGCCGTGACTGGTCTTGGAATAATTACCGCTGTCGGGGAGTCCTTGTTGACCTTTGAAGAAGGGATCTTTAACGGACAATGCGGAATTGGACCAGTATCACTCTTTGACACCACCGGGTTTTCCTGTCAATTTGCTGCCCAGGTTAAAAAAAAAGATCTGGAGGACGGTTTTGAAGCCAGGGAAATTAAACGGATCTCCCGATGTGATATTTTAGGCCTAATCGCCGCCCGAGAGGCCATAGAAAATTCAGGCCTTGATCTTGAAATATGCGACAGAAACCGTATTGGTATCATATTAGGGGGCGGAGCAGGCGGCATGCTTTCTTGGGAACAGTATCGACGAAGCTTATGGTCAGGCCAATCACGACCAAAACCATCGCTGCTGCTGCCCTTCTCAAATTGCACGCTGACCGATCTTATTGCCGGAAAATACAGCCTGTCCGGACAACGAGCCACGATCTCAACCGCTTGCTCTTCCAGCGCTACCTCAATCGGTTATGGTTTTGATCTAATCCGATCCGGCGATCAAGACATTGTTGTTGCAGGCGGCAGTGAAGCCCTTTCTGAGCTGACCTTTGCCGGATTTAATGCCATCCGGGTCATGGATCCAGAATATTGCCGCCCATTTGATAAAAACCGCAAGGGGATGTCATTAGGTGAAGGCGCAGCTATCCTGATTTTGGAAAACCATACTATGGCTGCATCCAGAGGGGCAAAGATTTATGCAGAAGTTCTTGGATATGCGATCAATTCCGACGCCTACCATATGACATCTCCGGACCCGGAGGCCATGGGAATGAGCCGCGTGATGGCTGCAGCCCTCGATGTTGCCGGTCTCAGTGGGGATCAAATCGACTATATCAATGCCCACGGCACGGCTACCCAGATAAACGATCCTATGGAAACCCTGGCTATCAAACGGGTTTTTGAAAAGTCGCGCACCGGCAATCTTGCAGTCAGCTCAACCAAATCAATGGTGGGTCACTGCCTTGGAGCTGCAGGTGCCATAGAGGCGGCTGCCACCATATTAGCCCTGAAGCGGCAGATTGTTCCGCCAACAGTACATTTAAACGAGCCTGATCAGGATTGTGATCTGGACCATGTTCCAAACACATCCAGAAAACAGGAAGTTCGTTTCGCCCTCAGCAACTCGTTTGCGTTTGGGGGCAATAATACATCGCTCGTTTTTGGTAGAGCTAACATGGATATTTAAAAAAACTAGCTGTTGAAAATGTCAGACATTGTAATCACAGGTATTGGTATTATTTCATCAATGGGAACAGGACGCGAAACCTTTTGGAAAAGCTGCCAAAAAGCCAAGACAGGGATAAAAAAAGTTGCAGCCTTTGATACGGGCTCTTTGCACTCGAATGTTGCGGGGTGGATTGACGATTTTGAACCCTGTGACTATATGTCCCCCCGAGCCTATCGGCGAATGAGTCGAGTTTCAAGGCTGGCGGTCAGTTCCAGTGTGGAGGCTTTAAATGACAGCGGTCTCAACCTGGAAAACATGGAAAAAGAACGTATCGCCGTGATTGTAGGGACATCTTACGGAAGCAGTTCCCATGTAGAAGATTTTTTCGTGAGTCTCCTTAAGAACGGTCCCCGGGGCGCCCAGCCGTTTTTATTCCCGGAAACGGTACCCAATGCACCGGCTAGCCATATGGCTATGTTTCATGGCATTACAGGTCCCAACACCACATTTTGTCAAAATGAAATTTCTGCAGAAAATGCCATGCTCTATGCCCGGAATCTTCTTTTGCAAGACATTGTGGATGTAGTTTTGGTCGGAGGAGCCGACGAGCTGTCTGCAATGCAATACGCCTGTTATGATGCGCTGGGTGCACTTAATAAAATCAAAATAAACGGCGATGAACCTGCAGCGCCTAAACTCGCTGACGGTATTATTTTAGGGGAAGGCGCAGGAACTTTGGTCATGGAAAAATTAGATTTTGCTACCAAACGGGGTGCCAAAATTTACGGACAATTAAAATCCGGTGTAATTACCGGGGGGCCGGCAGCCATGGGGCATTATGAAGTCGATGGCAAGCAGATGGGTCGCGCCATGTCTATGGCCATCGAAAAAGCGGGTATTGCTCCTGATGAAATTGACCAAATCAATGTATCTGCCAACTTTGCGGCCGAATTAGGCCGCATGGAGTATCAGCAACTCAAGACAGTCTTCTCAGATCGCCCGCACGAGCTTTTTATTACACCGCTAAAATACCTTATGGGTGATTTTGGGGGAGCCGGAATTATAAGGGCCGCTGCTATTCTATTAAGCCTTTATCATCAGTTGCCTCTTCCGGCCTTAAATGTTGAAACATTAAAGGTAAAACCACAGGACGCTCTAAAATGGGATATCCCTGCGATAAGTAAAATTCAAACAGCCCTGATGACCAGCAGCACGTTTGGCGGTGGAAGCTGCAGCCTGATTTTTACCTCTCACCCGGATTTCTCACCATGAAAGTTCTACTAGTTTCGCCTAACGTTGAATCACTTCCAGATCCGGTTTTTCCCATCGGACTGGCCTACATTGCCGCTGTCTTAAAAAAAAATCGAATCCGTTATCAGGTCCTGGATTTATGTTTTGTTCATGACTATGAAACCGCTATTGAATCTGCGGTTCGTACTTTTACACCGGACATCATCGGGCTGTCTTTCAGAAACATCGATAATGTCAGTTATCCAGAATATGTCTCCTATCTGGATTTTTATCGCCAGGTGGTTCAAACCATTAAGAAATACAGCCAGGGACTCATTGTTATCGGAGGCAGCGGTTTCGCGTTGATACCTGAGGGCATTTTAAATTATGTAAACGCTGACTACGGAATTTTAGGAGAGGGAGAGCTCTCTTTTATTAAATTCATCAACGCACTTAAGCAGAATGCAGGGCCTCCAAAAAATCTCAAATCAAAAATTATAAATTATCCTCCCGGGATCATTGAAAATTTGGACGACCTTCCGATGCCGGATCGCTCTGAATTTGATAATAGTGCCTATTTAAAATGGGGCGGCATGGGCAACATCCAGACCAAAAGAGGCTGCCCCTTTAAATGCATTTACTGTACCTATCCGGTTATACAAGGCCGGAAAGTAAGGTTGCGCAGCCCCAAACTCATCTGCGACGAAATCGAGAGGATCCTTGAGCATGGAATTGACAACCTATTTATTGTTGACAATGAATTTAATTATCCCATGGATCATGCCATGGCCGTTTGCAAGGAAATTATCAATCGCAAACTACAGATTAGATGGAGCTGCTATGCCAATCCAGGCTTTGTGACACCGGAACTAATTGATTTAATGCTTGAAGCCGGCTGCAGCGGGCTGGAGTTCGGGAGTGATGCGGCAAATGCAACCATGCTGGTCAACATGGGCAAAAGTTTTACCATTAATGACCTTGAAAAGGCCTCAAGCATCTGCCTAAAGTCCGGGATATCCTTTTGCCACTCTCTTCTCTTAGGAGGGCCGGGAGAAACCATGGAAACTGTAAATCAGACCCTGGAAGCTGTTTTAAATATGTCTCCGACAGCCGTTATTTGCATGATCGGCATCAGGGTGTTTCCCAAGACCAAATTGTCTCTGACTGCCCAAGAGGAGGGAATGATAGGGCCGGATGAGGACTTTTTAAAACCGGTTTTTTACCTTTCCCAGGCCATTGAAAATGAAATCTTGACGTTTATAAAAACGTTTTCAAAAAAACACCCCACCTGGATATTTCCCGGCCTTAACATTAACATCAATGTGGAACTACAAAAGAAATTACGCCGTTTCGGCGTTAAAGGCCCCTTATGGGAGCACATGAAGACCGGCAAAAGATTTCGCCCGCATATCTAACGAGCCGGAATAAATTATGGTGTGCCCTTTTCTATTTTTGAATAAAAATGTGGATTTCTACCGACTGTAACAAAAGGATTGGACTATTATGACGTCCAAAATTTGTGTCATCATACCGGCGTATAATACCGAGGAAATGATCGGCCCGGTTATTGGCGGTGCCTTAAAATATGTTGAACAGGTGCTGGTGGCTGATGACGGTTCTACTGACCAAACCGCCCGGATCGCTGCCAAAGCGGGTGCTGAGGTCATTTTTATCGGGGAAAATCGGGGCAAGGGGCATGCTTTAAAAGTGCTGTTTCAGCGCGCCATGGACGAGGGCTATGACGCGGTTATCAGCGTGGACGCCGACGGTCAACATGAGCCTAAAGAGATTCCGCGCTTTATGGCAGCACATGCCAAGGCACCTGATGATATCATCGTGGGATCAAGAATGGATGAACAAAGCAAGATTCCACAAGCGCGCTATAATTCCATGCATGTGGCGCGGTTTTTTATCTCCATTGCCTCCAACCAATTTATTGAGGATACTCAGTGCGGCTTCAGGCTGTATCCCATGTCGCTTATTCAAAAGATGAACCTTACACAAGAGAGATATGTTACCGAATCGGAGATCCTGATGAAAGCAGGTGATATGGGTGCTTTCATAACGTCTGTTAGAATTGGGGCGATTTACGGAGATTACGTCAGTCATTTCAAATCGGTGATAGATGTGGGTGCCATCACCGCCTACGTCATATCTTATCTAATAGTAAAATTTATTATTGATGGGGTAAGCTCCAACAGGTATTTCTCCTATTCAAAGAATAATTTTCGTGACCGCGTCAGCAAATTCAAAATAATTGACCTAATTTTTAAAACTGCGATCGTACTGACAAGCTTGCCGGCTACTTTTTTGTTCTGGCTTCTATTTGTTTTCCCCCCACCCTTTATAAAAAATAATTACGCCTCTATTCGGAAACTCAATTGCGGGTATTTTAAAATCACTATTGCGTCCAATATGCTGCCCGTTCTCCTGATCATCGGTATATTTGAAAAATTGTCAAGGTTGGCAGGCTTTAGATTCAAATACCTTGATGAATTTATCAAAAAACATTATCCGAATTTATGGGCATAGAGAAAACAATTTTAAGATGCCGTTTTTATTCTTGTCTTGAAATCTATTACAAGTACAGATTTCTATTTTACAAAAAATCTTAGCAGAAGATTTTAAGCCTATGTTAGATGCAAACGATATGGTTATTGAGCAGCAGCATCTTTATTCTGATAAAGAGCAGCGCACATTAACAGGCAGCTTAATACCGCCCCTTGTCATGGGGCTACCCAAAAAAATACGTTCCCTCTGCCCTGAGTGTCTGAAGGTTATCCCAGCAACACAATATGAAAAAGACGGCAAGGTCGTCATGACTAAAGCATGCCCTGATCATGGAGAGTTTAATGATATCATCTCATCTGATGTTAATATATTTTTGGAAATGGAAAAGTGGTATTTCAAAGACGGGCAGGGATTTTCCAATCCGCTGGTAACAAGCGCCAAAAATTGCCCTTCCGATTGTGGTATCTGCAACATGCATCTCACCCATGCCGCCGTTGGAAATGTCGACCTGACCAGCAGGTGTAATTTAGGTTGCCCCACATGCTTTGCCAGTTCGAACAAATACAAAATAGAGCCTTCTTTTGAAGAAATCTACATGATGATGAAAAGGCTCCGTGAAACCAGACCCGCTCCCTGCAACACGATTCAATTTATAGGGGGCGAACCAACGCTCCATCCTGACTTTTTCAAGATCGTAAAAGCATCAACAGAGCTTGGATTTACCCATATTCAGATGGGTACCAACGGCATCAAGCTGGCTGATCCTGAGTTTGCCATGCAGGCCAGAGAAGCCGGCTTGCAGTACGTCTATCTACAGATGGACGGTGTAACCGATGACGTGTTTGAAAAAATCAGGGGCCGCAAATTGCTGGACACCAAACTAAAGGCCATTGAATCCGCAGGAAAAGCCGGCTTGAGAGTTATCTTGGTGCCGACGATCATCAGAGATGTCAACAACCACCAACTTGGCGACCTGATTAAGCTCACCTTCGAAAACCTGAACATTATAACCGGCATCTCCTTTCAGCCCATTTCCTTTACCGGCCGGTATTCTGAAGAGTACAGACTGAAACAAAGATATACACTTGCAGACATTGTACATGATATCAGCCGCCAGACCGGCCTGACCGACCCGATGAAAGACTGGTTTTCACTGAATGTAGGCACTCCTTTTGTATCATTGGCCGAAGCTTTAAGCGGTAAAAGTGTCATCAATTATTCATGCCATCCCCACTGCGGTCTGTTGTCCATTCTGTTTGTCGATAAAAACAAAAATGCCGTTCCAATTACCCAGTTTATCGATTTGTACAATCTTTTAAAGGACATTAATCAACTGGCCAAGAAAACCGAGAAACGGCGTATCAAGATGTTTTCAAAACTCAGTTCATTAAATTTATTGCGCAAGCACTTCAATCCCGAGAATGCGCCCGAAGGATTGACCTTCAACAAATTTCTCCAGACATTAGATGGATACTCGGATAAGAAATTTACCTGGACCAACGTATACAAAGACCACGCCTATAAGACTATTTTTCTGTTTGGCATGCATTTTATGGATAATTACAATTATGATCTCCAGCGGGTTAGACGGTGCGCCATTCATTATGCCGCACCTGACGGCAAGCTTTATCCCTTCTGCAGCTATAATTCCGGCTTTATCCACAGAGACAGGGTGGAAAGGGAGTATGCCCAAAGCCGGGGTTAATTTTTTATGAAGAATTCAGGTTTGTGAGTTGTATTCTATCAGTTTAAGATTATAGTGCTCCTAGTTTGTTGCGAATTCTTGAAATTAAAGAATTGGCCTCAGCAACTTGTAAAGCAGACTCAAAGGCCTGTTTGGCATCTTTCTTTTCATTAAGAAATAAATGTAGAACACCCAGATTATAGTATGCTTTTCCTTTCTCGTTGTTTGGAATTTCCATATTAGTAACTCTTTTATATGTTTTTTTTGCCGCGAAATATTCGAAATCTTCATTACCCGTTGGGTCCTCATCTTTTGCTAAAGCAAATTGAACATCTCCTAATGCTATAAAATATTCAGCAGGCGGTGACGTTGAGAGTTTAATAGCCTTTTTTATATATCTAGCAGCTTTGTTGGCCCTATGATTAATAAGAAAGCTCCGGCCACATATGTATAGCCCTTCAGATAGGTACTGATCTCGAGGTAAAATAATTTTTTTCCCAATTTCAAATGGTTTCCAGACTAAAGTTTTATACTGTTTATTGTCTTGTTCCTTAAGAAGGTCACACTTTTCTAAATATGCTTTAGCAAGAAGTATTTGGGATTTTATATCTTGTGGATTAGATGCACAATAGCCAACTAATGTTGAAATTACTTGATCATATTCCTCTTGGCTAAACAAATCGCAAGCTTTACCATAAATATTTGCCTTCTCTAAGCGTTGTAATTTTTCGCCACAGCTTATACAATATATACTATCATCTGGATTGTTGGTTCCACACTTTTGACAAAAAATTGCGTGGGCAGATGCAGCAAAAATTAAGACAACAGCCACTATAACATTTAAAAGAATTAATTTACGTTTCATTTTTGCACCTCCAATTGTTGAGGGTTGATTTTTCTAAGGATAATAAAAAAGAAAAGATAAAAAAACAATTAATTCACATCGGACACCCTTTTTCCTTTGTTAGGCTTAACCGCGAGTGTGCTTTTCTTTTTAACATTACCTTCCATCTTCCATTTTGAGCTTGACAACGTATTTCTGTCCCTTGGGTGAGTTTAGGTAATTCATGATTTGTTGCGCCTTGGCTTTTTCTTTTGCATCCCATGTGGCAATCATCTCTTTGTTTGCTTCAATAAAATTCAAGTTTTGCTTGTATGTTTCAACGGTATCCCAAAATTCTGACCCCCTGGTTACCGGTATAAAGGCCATGCGGGCACGCCATCCGCCCATCTTAACCTGTGTTATAACATAATATGATTTTCCAGCTTCAAGATCTACTTCAATCCCTCTTTTGTTTTCGGCGATACCGATAAACAAATGTTTACCAGGGTTGCACTGGTAACCAAAATAGGATTTTGCCTGGCTTAGGCCAATAAACTGATCACCATCCCAGATCTGAAAGTTAATCCCGAAACCCAATCCGGAAGGCCTCATAAAATAAACAAGTGCTTTATCTGCCGACGGGCCGGTTACAGGTGTAGCCTTTGCCATGTATTTACTTGAACCGGCACAACCGGTAATTAAGAAGATCAGAACGATTGAGATAGCTCCTAAATATTTTTTCATCATATCCTCCTCTGTCAAAAAATACGTTTAGATTGCCTGTTAATGAAATGCTTGACTCTTTGATAATCATGAATCATATAAAATTGAAAATTGGGAATCGTAACATCACCTCAATTTTTTTTCATTAAAAGTTGATTGTGGATTTTTGGGTTATCTTGTCATTACATGAAATATTTAGTTATGTCAATAGCTTGTGATACTGTTTAGATATCGATCGCTCTTGTTAAGGATTATTGCCTAATCCAGATTTGCCCTCGACATCTTGTGTTTGTCACTTTCCCCTAATTCCAGTTTTCCGGTCAAGGTTACGTGTCTGTTTCTTGCATCAGTATCACACATATTAGCTGTTTTAGCAATGTTGTCACTCACATCATAAAAAAAGGATCCACATCCAGCACCACCTTGACATCGCGGCTGCTGATGTTTGCTTTTTTCTCAAACCACATCTGGTGAAGAAACCGGTGAAGCTGTTTTATGCTCGGGCTTTTTAAAAGGATCTGCCACCTGTATCGTTTTGCGATTCTTGGAAGTGAGGCTTCAATGGGTCCCAATATTTCCACGGACTTTAAAAAAGAGTGATTGTT